>Ga0207865_100925_pt1 | contig 26032 bp, 24 predicted proteins | sample HigsolmetaAR204D_FD_184836 | JGI IMG/M metagenome (GOLD analysis project Ga0207865, IMG submission 184836) | Ionic liquid and high solid enriched microbial communities from the Joint BioEnergy Institute, USA - AR20-4-D (SPAdes) (version 2) ...
TAGAAGCTTTATCGTTAAAAGTGATCTTTTTCTGTGAGTAATCTGTTAAACCACCAAGATTTACATTGTTTCCAACGTTAGCATCAGCAGAAGTCGAGATATTTCCACTAAATGTTCCTGTGGCTCCTGACAAATTTCCTTTAAAGGTAACATTTCCATTCGAGTCAACGATAAATTGATTGTTTATATTGAGGCCATTTAAAGATTTAATAGAGCTGGCAGTTAAGTTTTTAACAGTGATAACACCCGCATCTATTGTTCCGGCTGTGAGTTTATCGGCGCTAACACTTTGAATCATTGCATCTTTGATTACTGCGTTATCAATTGTCGTTTGACCAGTAATATGAACTTTTTTCCCGTCAATTAGTATGCCTTCAGTCGAAAGGTTGATTTGATTGATAACATCATTCTTTTGAACCCTTAAATTAATATCATTAGAAAGTTGAGTAATTTGAGATTGGTAACTATCCAGATCTTGTTGAATGCTAGTAATTGTGCTTGTTAAGCTGTTTGCTGTTTGAGTAAGTTGGGATTGAGTCGCATATTTAGCATCTGCATCGGCTTGGCTAATTTTCGTGTCTACTACATTTGCAAGTTGTGTTACAGTTGATTGATCAGCCTTATTTGCAACCGTACTTTGCAATCCTTCAATTGTTTGAGTTATTGTGGAGAGTTGATTTGTTGCATCATCAGCTTTAGTTGAGGCGTCTTGAGCAGTATTAAAAGCAGATTGAGCTTGATTTAAAGCATCTTGGGCTGCGCTATTAGCAGCATTTGCTGTGCTTACGGCATTATCAGCTGATTGTCTTAATTCATTTAAGGATTGAGAAGTATCATGATCAATAAATTGAACCCATTGAGTGCCATCATATTGGTAAATTGTGATGGTTCCATCATCATTATCTTTGAACCAAAGATCCCCTGAAACTGGATTTTCTGGCTGATCTGGGCCATAATAATTCGTATTTTTACCATTTGCAGATGTAAGGGCAGTATTTGCAGTTTCCAGTGCATTATTGGCCATATTTTCGGCGTTTTCGGCTGTTTGTTGAGCATTTTCAGCCGTTTGTTGTGCTGCATCTGCAGATTGTTGAGCATTATTAGCAGCAGTTTGAGCATTTGAAGCCGTTTCTTGAGCAGTAGAAGCAACTTGATTTGCGTTATTTGCCGTTTCTTGTGCTTGTTGAGCTATTTGTTGTGCTGAATTTGCAATGGTTTTGGCGCTATCCCAAACAGCTTCTTTTTTATTTAATTTAGATTGAAGAGCTAAGAGTTGAGAAGTGATATTTGTTTTTGCGGGGGTGAAGTTTGAAAGAGTGGCTTTATTGTTTTCGGGATTGGTAAAGCTAATTTCTAAGGATTGAACCCTAGCATTTACTAAAATAACAGGGGAAAATGTTCTATCATATACTACAACTGTATCACCAAGACGAACTCTTTCAAATTCGTAACCAGCTAAAAATTCCAGAAGAGCAACATCCAATTCATATGTGATATTCGGTTGCGATTGAGTTTTTAACTGTTCCCAAGTTTTATTAATTAAATCGATTGCGTTTTCACTATCACACTGATAGACGCCGAACAGATGACGACCTCCAACACCCCATTGGGCAACTGCGTCATCATCACCAATCCAGTCTTGACCTGGAGGTTTATCGACTGGATCTCCTTTATCCTTTGACCATGAGACATCGGTAAAGGTAACATAATTTCCATTATCATCACCTTTGCCGACACCAATCAAAGCAGTAACGATATTGGTTGTATCTACCGTTCTTTTAATGCTTTTAATATCTTTCGTATAAGTAAATTGTTTTCCTGTATCAGAACCTCGACGTTCTAAAAGATCTACATATCTACCAGAAACTTTTCCACCATCTATTTCCACCCGAAAACGCAATTCACCAGAAAATGTTGTTGCTAAATCTAACAATCGTTGTAAGGCAGTTGCATAATCATCATATTGAAGATTGGTTGTTCCGGGAACTTCAACTGTTCCGACAGTCCATCGAGATTCGGCCAATATATAAGACATTGCTCTTTCAGCACTAAGAGCTGTTTGATTAGTTGGCCGAACGGTTGTATAAAGCAATTCAAGACCTGCACTTTCTCCATATACATATTTATAATTCGTATCGGAGTGATCTTCTTCAACAATCTTGATTCGGAACATAAGGAGTTCTCCATCTAATCCTTTACGGATAAAATAGCCACCTTCTTCAATCAGCTCAGCTGTATCATGATTAGATGGAACTTTAAACTCATATGTCAGACGAAAATCTTCTAAACTCTCTTTCAGTAAATCATCAAAATAAGGACATGCATTGGGGCTTTCATTTGAAAGTACCCCAACGATGTCCTCTTCTTTATCTAATATATAGATCATCTACAACCACCTTTCTTGATATGTAGCTGTGATTGTGGCTGTGTCATCTTCACTTTGAACTAATACTTCTGTTTCTATTCCTCCATCGATCCCGAAGAATTCACTTGCTGGATCCAGATTTTCAAAAGTTGGATTTCCATTTATTACTACGGAACAGTCACTCATATCTACCGTTACATTATCACCGGGCTGAAAAATATCTTCATTATAAACAGTTCCGCCATCATTAAGCTTTTGCACGATTAGCTCTTCAATGAAGAAGGCTTTTGATGGAGTAGGGTTTAAATCGAATTTTGCCATATGAATAACTACATAAGCTAATCTATTTAAAGGTAATAAACCTCTAGTATCTGTATATTTTCCGGTCATGCGAGTGTTTCTTTTTCCATTATCAATACGACCGATTTGGGCTTCCCAGTTAACACCCTTTCTGGATATATAGAAATAACCAGTAAAGTCGTTATAAATCCCAACGTTTTGCGGAAGAACAGTTTTTTTAACGGTTTTACCATTTACTTTTTGATATACAATTTTTGGTTTTGGAGCTTGGTCATGTGTTTGTAATAAGGTTTTTCCATCTGGGGTTCCTGCTCTTAGAATAGGTTCGGCATGATTCACTCCCGATGTGTTATCTTGGAAGGTTAATTTCCCTATACAACCACCGTTAATATCGTATAAATACAGTTCAATCTTACCCATTTCATTTACTTTTCCGCAGGATAATCTAAACTGCAATTCCACATAAAAATCTTGTACTTCTTCTGGTAAATCTCGGCGTAATGCTGGACCATACCATTTCTTACTCACAGTATCGCCAAAGTTAGAAACATAAAATTTATAACCATCAGAAGAGAATGAACCTTGAACAGTATCGCCTTCAACCGCGGCGCCAGCTACCCATACAGATGTATCCGACATATGATCTACTAAAACATTTTCAGTTTTAGGAATTGTCTCTTTTTCAGGGGTAGAAGGATTTCCAAGTAAAACGATACCATCAGGAGATATAACACTTAAGAAGCTACTAGACTTATTAAAAGTAATATCAAATCGAGGAAATGCTTTTGCAGTTCCATTATTTATGAGGGAAGTTGCAGTATTTGGAGTTATAGATACGGTTTTTTCTTGGCCATATGCTACTGGATCTGGGCAGAAAAATTGAATTGAGCCAGATCCAACTTCTACAGCTTGCTCAATATCAGTATTGTCTTTTACGATCGCATAATACGTTCTATCTGGTTTGTCAGTAAAAATTAATGGTGCAGGACCATCTTGATCAAGCCATCTCGCAAGCTCTTCAGCATAATACATAACACTATCTGGATTTGGTGTTTCAATGAAAAAATCCACTGTAATTGTTCGTGGACCATATGTTTTTCCTTGATAATAAGTTCCATCCCTAGCTGGAATGTCTAAAGTTTTTACGTTTGATGGAGGTAAAGCTGAAAAAGTTACTTTTTGAACTCTAAAAAAAGAAGGGGGTTGAACACCCCCGTAACTCAATATCATGTAGTTATTACACCTCCATATCGAGCATCAAGTCTATTTAATCTATCTAATTCTTCTTTGTTATATTTGGCAGTTGCGCGAGCAATTTGTCGACCGTCAATGTTAAATGGAATATCTAATTGTAATTGTTGAATTCCTTGATCTTTCGCTAATAATTTCAATAGAATCGCGTTTTGTTGTTGTAACAATTCAATTAACTGATCTTGTCGCGCAATTAAATCTGAATTATCGTTATTGATTTGAACCGTACTTCCATTTGGAATACCGAGAACTTGTTGTGTTTTGGCAAGTAATTGTAATGCTCTAGTACGTTTGGTTAAAGGAATAATTACCTCTGGTTTATTCCCTTCTGCTATTCTTGCTATTTGTTCATTGGTTACAAATCCACCGTTGGCATAACCGACATATCTTCCACCACTTCTTAAAGCGCGGATACCCGGAACATTTTCAATACTTCCATATCTATCTTTGATATAGAAGATGTCAGCAACAACTTGATGGATTGGGTTCATCCAATCAGTGTAGCCTTTTTTAGCATATCTTCTGAAAGTCGGTTCGATCATTTGCATCAAACCAGCAGAAGGATGACCGAGTTTGGCGTTTATGTCCCAGAGGTTGATGGCCTTAGGGTTACCACCACTTTCATGCATGGCAATGGTAACCAAACCATTGAACCAGTTGGAACCTGAAATTCCGGCGATTTTCATACCTGCAGCTACCCAACGTTTTACATCTTCTGTGGCATTTCCAGATGGCTGAATATCTCCAATAATTTTATCTTCGATCCAGTCTTTTGCACCTTTTATCATTATCTTAATAGCGCTTTTTGTGAGAGATAATGTTGGTTCTAAAACACCATCTAAATTTGCTGTTTTGCTAATTACTTTTTCAAGCAATTTTTGCGGATCTGTGATGTAATCATAAATATTAATAGCAAGATCTTTAACTTTTGATCCAACGTCAGAAGCAACATCTTTTACGGTATCCCATGCAGATTGAAGCCAACCTGTACCAGAAGCGTATTTCGGCAAAACGCTTAGCAATTCTGCTGTTGCGTCACCGTTTAAAACGCTTGTTCCCTTAGGAAGATTCATAATTGTTTCTTCCTTCGGTGAAAGGAAGGCTTGTCCGTTTGGAAGAACAATTAACTCTTGTTTATTTTTACCTTTACCATCAGATACAACAGCTAAGCCACCAGGATGGTTATCTGTACCTTTAGCATATTGAGGAATGTGCCATTCTGGTATTCTCACTTTCTTAGGTGCGTGTACTTTGTCTAAAATCCAGTCGATACCATCAATTACACCATTAACACCTTTTGCAATCCCTTCCAGCATCACTTTAGAAACACTTTTCATAGCATTTCCGATAGATTTAGCACCTTTTTTCAGTGCATCTGCCATTTTTGAAGGAAGGCTCTTGAACGTTTCAATCATTTTGTTCCAAATATTACCTGCACCGTCTTTTAAGTTGTTGAAAATGTCCAATGCTTTTGTTCTTAGGTTTGATAATGTGCTAGTAATCGTTTTAAATGCTGATTTAATAGGATCAACAGTGTGGTCTTTGATGGCGTTCCAGATTACTTTGACTGAATTTTTCAGTGCATTGAAGATTGATATGGATGTTTTATGCATTCCACTAAAGGAATTTTTCACCAAATTAACAATCCATTTAATAGGTGCTGAAAAGATAGATTTTAATGCATTCCATAAGCCTTTGAATGCGTTCTTAAACAATCCAATAAAGGATAATGCACCTTTAAGCATTCTGCCGATCCACATTAACTGCATCCAGTTCCAGATTACTTGGAATGCACCTTTAAATAGCTGTTTAATACCTTCCCACATCTTGTGCCAGTTACCAGTAAAAAGACCTGTGAAAATTCTAACTGCACCCATGATGACGTTTAGGCTTCCGTTTATGACGCCTTTAATGTTGCCCCATACCGATTTCACGATAATTAAGATGAATGGCATGACGAACGCAATAACACTTCTAATCATGTTGAAGGCATTGACTAAGGCATGCTTAAATTGTTCGCCATCAGTATCCCAGAATTTTTTAATTTGTTTGATTTTGCTGCCTACAAAATTGGCTACTGCACTAATGACAGGTTGAACAAAGTTTTTAACACTCTGGAATACTTCCACTGCCTTTTGTTTGAAAGAGTTCATTTTTTCTTTAGATGACACTAAAGAAGCTACAAAACCTGTTACACTATTAACAGCAACAAGAACATAGTGGCCAATTTGCGCAAAAACAGGGGTCAATATCTTAATCACGTTTACAACTATAATTCCTACATTCTTCAAAATGTTGAATAAAATAGGTGCATTGGCTTTTGCATATTCAATAAATTGTTTAAAACCTGCTGATTTTGCAACACTGGCTGTCCAATTTTGGAATTTTTGGGTTAAGTTGACTAACCCAGTTTGTACATTAGAGGCTAATGGGGTAAATGCCATAAATAGGTTCATTACACCGCCAAACACATTGCCAAAAATCCGACCGAATGTAGTTATAGCTTGGGGCGCTGTTTGAGCCAACCAATTAAAGAATTGTTTAGCTTGAGAACTTTGCAAAGCATTATTTAAACCATTCATTAACCCCTCTATTGCCTTTGCAGAACCTTGAATAGTAGGCTTTAGCATGTTTAATACGTTCTTAGCAAGATTCAAACCTTGAATAAAGACATTAAAAACAGGTTTTTCAAAGCTTTTCGTAAAGTCGCCCCAGAATGATTTGAATGATTGTAGTGATTTCAATGCCTTTTGTTGATTTGAGTCTAAACCTGCATAAACAGCATTGATTTCTTCTAATGCTTTCTTTCGTTCTTCTGGATTTGTCGCTTGATTTAATTTTTCTTGTGCTTGTGTCAATTGATCTGAAGCATCAAACACATCTTTCAATGCTGATGTGGCCACTTTACCAAAACCAATAACACCTACTCCAGCTGATGTAAATGCCGCCCCAAGACCACCGACACCAATTATTGCAGGTGCCATAGTAGCACTCATTGTGCTTATTCCTGCTGTAACAGCACCAATCTTAACTGTGGCTTCTTTTGCAAAGGATTCTGCTTGATCCTTTAACCCAGAAAACTTAGATTTTATTTCATTTAACACATCAGCAAATGGGCGACTACTCTTGTTTAATTCAGCTAATCTTTCTTTAGTTTGTTGTAACTGACGTTCCCAAGCAGCTTGTCTAGCAACAGCATTATTGATTTGAATAGCATAGTTTCGTGCTTCCTTAGATGCTTCGCCATATACGCTGACTGCTTCTTTATATTTCTTTTGCAGTGCTTCAATTTGCCTTTGGTTAGCAGACATGACTTGATTTAAACCATTCACTTTGGCTGATAATGTTTCATATTCATCGCCGGATTGTGAAACCACTGCTAAATTAGCTTTCATTGCAGTCTGTGCTTGGCGAATTTCTCTTTTAATTTCATCTAAGGTATTTGTAAAAGAAGTGCTGTTTAAGGAAAGGTTTATGACCATATTCCCTAATGGGCGCCCAGTTGCCATAGCTTTCAACACCTTTCTTTCTTAAAGTCATGGGGGTAAAGCCTTGCAGCCTTCCCCATGTGTAGAAAGGCTAAGGCTTGATGACAATAAAAAAGAGATAGGTAAAATCCTATCTCTTAGATCCTCTTATAGAAGCCCTCGATATCGTCTAGTTTCTTAGAACTCTTTTCATCCATTAACTCTAAAAAGTAGTTAATGTCCATATCGTCTATATCTTTCAATTTCCAACCCGATTCTTGCATAAGGTCACGATATACTTTTTTTAAGTTGTTATAGCTTTCTTCAAACGTTATTTCTTCTCTATCTGTTCCTTTTTTTTAGCTTCTCCACCCATCACTTGTGTAATGATTCCATTTAACACTTCACCAATTTTGTTAGCTTCAATACCTTCAAGAATGCTGTCAAAATTTACTCTTTCATCTCTGAACAAACCAGCTACAATAGCAACTAATTCATCTAATTGCTCAAGTTCGTTCATTTCACCTTTTTCCACTTTCATTCCAAACTCAATTACTTTACGCAACGCTTTAGCACTTACAAAGGTTTCTGTAAAAGTTTCAATTTGACCTGTTTTTGGGTTTCTCAATTGAATTTTTAACATACTTTATTGATACTCCTTTTACATTGATTTTAGATTTGATATTAACGTAAGGTTTTATGTAATAAAGCTAGGCACTAAGTGTACAGCACCTAGCTCAAATTTCTTTAACCTTCAGGTTGTTCAACATAACCTTTAAAAATGAATTGTTTGAACGTATCAAATTGAAAATTTTGGTCACTTGTACGACCTTTTGCATAAACAAATGTATCTGAACGTGCAATAAACTCACCAGTAATAGAATCTGTTGAAAGTTCTACACCTTTATCATCGCCAGTTTTAAGGTCTAAATCTGGATAACCAAACTTACCTTTAGTCAATCCAATATAAATATCATCACCTTGTGCCCCTTTAGCTTTCAGAATCACTGCAACATAAGGTGGCCGAGTATTTGAACCAAGTTTTGCAATTCCATTTTCAACTGTTACACCAGTAATGGCGTTTAGTACATCTTCTGGAATATCAGCAATGTCTAAGTCCAATTTAGGGCTAGATACACCTTGTGCCGAAACATAAAAAGGAATATTGGAAGCATAAATAGTGTTCATATTTGCTCCAAGTCCAGATAATTTAGCTTCAATGGCACCACCTTTTTGTGCATCAATCGTATAGACTTCTGTAGTATTTTCATTTTCATCCATAACTCCAAACATTACGGATTCAAAGCCAAGTGTAGCCATGTATTATCCTACTCCTTTTTCATTTTTTACATTAAAAAACACCCTAAAAGGTGTTTAATTAAGATCGATTTGTAAAGTTGTTCTGTAACGCCTGTAAAGTCTAGGTGTTTGGTTGAAGTCAGGGTCTCTATCAATGCCCCCTGCATATTGTACCCATCCATTTTGAGCCATTAACTTGTCTAATACTGTTTGAATGGGGTCTAGTGTTTTAATGCTATTACCCCAAACATCGACCTGTACACTAACAACCATAGAAAAAGGCATGTTAGATGCAAAACCATCTTGATAATCACTTATCTCATTGATACGAACTAAAGGAAGTTTTTCAATTTTTTGATAATCTTCAGGGACATCTAACAAAAAAATGTTGTCGGGGTTCACTAAGGCTGTGAAATTTTCATCATTCATTAGAATGTCATAGACCATTTTTATTGGTAACGTCACAAGCCTAACCCCTTTCTTAATTCCTCTTGAACGATCTTCATGAACTCATTTCTTGTTTCTTCCTCTGTTCGCTCGATAAAATGTAAAGGTCTCTGCTTAATTGTCCCTAATTCTACGAAGTGTACCCTCCAGTATGTTTCTTTACCATACCCTACTCTGATTTCTCCGTATTGATCTACCCCAGAAACAGTAACATCTTCTTTCATATGTGTTTTATTTTTATCTGCGGGGTCAATTGGTGTATTCTCTTCTAATTTTTCAGCAACAAATTTTGCAGCTGTTCTCAGAGCTCTATTACGAACAGTTCTCACTTTCTTTGACATTTGCTTCAGTGCTATTTCAACACTTGATGAATCAACATTGACACCCAATTAAGACACCGCCTTACAAATAACCGTCATAAATTGTTTGTTTTGCAAGTCTGGATTAATCTCAATGATCTGATACCTCTTTTTATTGTGTTCGACTACCATATCATTAGTTATTTCTTGTGCCTGTTGATGTCTAATGATAAAAGTAATTGTATCCTGAAGCACTGTACCAATGTTTGCTAATGCTTCTTTCAAAAATTGTGTCCGTATAGTAGCCCAGCAAGAGAATACAAGTACATCTTGTTCAACGTACTCACCATAATCATCTTTTGTTTTTCGAACCTTATAAAAACTGATACGTTGATTCATTTGTCCTGGTGTAGTTAGTTTCTTCATTCTACAAGTCCCCTTAATTGGTTAATCAGAGGAGTGACACCGAATGGGATTTCTTGGAGGGCAACATCACTTGAAGCAATTCTTTGCTCATACCAGTGACCAACTAGTAAAGTTACAGCAAAGTCAAATAAAACATTGTCCTTGTATGCTAGGTTGTCTGAATCCACAGCGTTGACAATGTATTCCTCTGCATAGCTTTGAAGTAGTGTTAAAATCTCATCATCTAGGTCATGGTCTATTCTCAAGTAAGTTTTAAGCGTGGGTAAATCCATAAATGATTAATCACCTACCCTTTAAAGGGAATAGGAAGGTGAATTATTACGTAAATGTTAAAGTACACTATTATTCACCTTCCTACACTAAAAATTACGCTAATCATGAACCAGTTGAAGGATTAATAACAACATATCGTGCTGCATTTGGGTCAATAACTTTATAATCGTTACGAACTATAATAGAAAGCCCTTCACTGTAATAATCAAATTTTTGCCATTCAGCAGTCACTTGATTACGTACAAAGACACCTACGGCTTCTTCTAGGTCTCCAATGATCATTGGATATTGTGGACTAGATTGAGTACCTTCATTTGCAAGTAAAGCATCAGATACGACAATAACAGGAGCACCGAATAAAGATTTACCAGAAGGAGCTTGCAAATCTGGTTGCAATAAATAACGACCTTGTGCATCTTTCAAAGTATCCAAATAGTTTAGCATGCTTTGGTTTACAATGACGGATTTATTTAATGCAGGGTCAAGGTCAACATTAAACACTTTTTTAATATCATCTACGCCTGTACCAGTTACCTTTGTAAATCCTTTCAAGAGGTTGATGATGTTTTGATTGTTAGTGTCAACAACCATACGTTGTAATTGTTTCTTAACTTCTGCCACAATATCAATAGCAGAGTCTTCAACAAGTTCATTAGAAAGTGCAATTTTACCGGCGCGTGTTTGAACATCCCATTCAACATTAATAAACATATCTTCTGTAATATCAGCAATTTCTGCTAATTCATCTTTAGTTGCAAGAATAGCAGTATTACGTTTCGCAACAGGGAAAGAACCAGATTTAGTACCTACTTTTTTGACTGTTACATACTGTGCTAGGTCATAGCTTTCTTGTTTTTGTTCTAAAATGTCATTTACCACTTCTTCTGGGATAACAACACTGGTATTAGTCGTGTCCAAGTTACGGATTTCTTTACCTCGACTTCTGATATATTGCTCAAATCCTCGTAACTCTGCTTTCTTAGGGTTTAAAATTTCTTTTTCTTTTACCATACTTCTTGTTTCTCCTTTATTACGTTGTTGTTGTTGAGAATTGTCTTGGGAACCATCTTGAGGAGCATCTTGAGGAACATCCTCTTTTTGCAGACCTGCTATTTGTTCCAAATCAGCCAATTTTTGTTGTAAGTCATCAAGGTCAGCTTTGATGGCATCAATTTGAGCCTTGAGATCTTTAGCCCCTTGCAAATCGCCTTCTTCTGCTTTCGCTTGGGCTTGATCAATTTTTGCATTCATGTCTGCTCTTTTTTCATTGATTTGAGAACGTAATTCTTTGATTTTTTCAGTTAACATTCAAACCTCATCCTTTCTAAGAAGTCATAAAAAATAGCCACTGCGAACAGTGACTTTGATTAGTTGCCATTTAATTAGATTTGGTATTTATCTAACTCAAGTTGTAAAAGCAACAATTCTTTTTCTTTCTCAATCTCTTTTTGCAACTTTTCAATACTTCTTTGAGCAATTTCGACATTTGTATCTTCATAAGCTGGAATTGTAACAATGGATACATCAAAAATCTTTTCAATTGCCTTTAATGTACGAATGTAACCACCATTTTCTTCATCTACGCTAAACTCATCACCATTGGGAGCAAGAAAGAACCCAAATGACATCTTATTTACATCGCCACGCTGTATTAGTTCATAAAGGTCTTTTGCATAGGATGTGTTAGGAAAGACACACCTAAAATACAATCCAGTATCATCAACATTCAGTTCTAATGTGCCTGAAGTATTACGCCCCAAAACTAGAGTAGTATCATGGTTAATTAAACAAACAACATTAGATAAATCACAATTGTCTAATGCGTGGGGATCTATAATCTCACGCCAGTTTCCAAATGATTCCGAAAGGCTATTGAATTTCAAAGCATAGCCTTCAACAATCATTTGTCCATCTTGTACATCTGCTGATCTAATTTCTGCATTAAAACTCCTGATCTCCAATTGTTCATGCATTGTTTTCACCTCCTTGTTGTTCAATGGCTCTGTTATTGTTTTGCTTATCAGCTTGGTATTGTTCAAGTCCATTAAGGGTTGTGTAATTCAAGCTGACAAGCATTTTGTCACCATTTTCAATAGGAGGTAATCCCAATTTTGTTCTGGCTTCGTTTACAGTAAGTATTGAACTTTGAATACCTTTACTTAGTGATTCAATTAGCTTGTCTGTACTAACTTCTAGTAATCTGTCAGTGTTAAACTTAAATTGAGAAACTCTGTTTTGAGGATAAGACAATAATTTAATATTCAATTCAGAGATAAAAGCCGCAAAGTAATGTGAAAGGGTATTTTGGAGATATGAAAGATTGGCTTGATCACTTGAAGTGTTAGTCAATTCCATGCCAAATTTATCAAGAGGAATACCAAATGCTTTTGCGATCTGCTTTGTCGTATATACGTTATTATTCACTAACTCTAATACTTTAGTATTTACTTCAATTGGTGTGTATTCCATATTAGAGTCTAAAATGATGGTTCTTAACTCGTTATCGCCATTATTTGCTTCCTCAAATTTCTTTCTGATGTTCTCTTTTGCTTTACTGTTCAAGTTACCTTGATTAATCTTTAGAATACCAGAGCCTTTAACGCCATTTTTGAAGAAGGATAACAATGTATTATTTCCTGCATCCTGCATCTGGATTTCTTTTCCTAGTGCAAATATTGGACTAATACCAGTCAGACCATTGTAAGTTACATACTTAAAATGCAGCACATCGTTTTGATTTAAATTAATCTTGTTACCTTCCTCATCGGTATATTCATAATTAATATTTAAGCCATCAGTTTTGACAATCACGCTTGAGACAGGAAGAAAATCTAATCTCAAAGGATTACCTTGTTTATCTCGAATGATTCTTGCATAGCTGTTGCCATTCAAAAGCATGTTGGCACACAACGCAAATTTAAAATGCCAAGCATCGGTTAAGTCATTTGGTTTCACATTTAGCAGATAATTTAAATCACTATCAGCTTCTACAATGTTGTTGGTTGTTAATTGTATAGGAGATGAAGCAATATCTGAAGCAATTATTTTAACTGCTGTGTAAACATCACTGTTCCTAAGAGCATAAATATCATCGTAACTATTTACGTAATCATTTGATGTAAAAGAAAGGACTGCATCAAGAAAGGGATCTGTTGCACTCCTTGTACTTCCTAACCTTTTAAAGAAGGCCATCTTTATCTTTCACCGCCTTGCTTGTCCAATATAAAGGCGATAACAATAAGAAAAATTCCTGTTACAACTAATCCAACAATTGTGTTGAACATGAACCCTGCAATTGCTATTGTAATCAATCCTGCTAAAAATAAAATTGTGTGTAAGTTGAACCAAAAACCTTTTAAGAAGGTCATTAAAATTTGTAATTGCATATTATCACCGTCTTTAAAATGAAAAGTCCTCGCTTGTGTAATACTCATTCCAATCAATCGAATCCTCAACATGAAACATTGCTTCTGTCCAAGCATTAATAGCTGCTGCCAAAATATCAATCTTATTTCTTGCCATCTTCTTATCAATCATTATGGTGTCATTTTCTTTCTTTACAATGGCATTGTTTATTGCAATAGTTAACAAAGGGTTGTTAGCGTGCATGATTTGTTTCTCATACACCTTAATTTGAAAATCCTTAGTTGCTGGTGAAAGTGTTTTTACACCTTGTCTAACATTAATCAATGTATACCTATCTTCCAATTCTGTTATAAATGGTGGTGCTGAATACTCATCGTACATGATTCCTTTAACATTCCAGTTATATTTCTCCACCATGTCATCAATAAACTGAATAATGTCTTTGTAGTCGATGATTCCAGATTCTTTTTTGGTTATTGTGCAATATCCTTGTTGCTCTAATTTCTTGTAATCTATCTTGTCACGCTTGATTTTGTTCTCTAATCCACCTTTAGTGCCAACAAAACCATGGCCATCTATAAAAAACTTTCCGTTAATTGGAACAATCCAACTGATTGCTGAAAGGTCTGTTGTTCTTGATAAGTCAGCACCTATATAAACATCTTTATTGTAGAGATCTGGCACTTCATCAATGGCACATGCTTGCCATTCATCAGCCTTTAAGAATGATTCTTTTGAAGCTGACTGCCACATATTGAAGTTTTTAACTAATGTACCTTGTAACTCATCTTTTGCTCTTGCTTCTGCTAACTTTTTACGCAAGTTTTTGAGCATGATTTCCCTTACTTCATTACTTTCAAGTAAAGGATTAGATTTAATCCAAAGCGACTCGTCATTTATCTCATTTTCATCATCTTGCTCATAACAAACAGCAAAATAGTTGTCGTTTTCTTCTTCACCGTTGAGGATTTTAGTGATATAGGGATATTCTTGCGTAAACATTGGGGCATTTAATTTGAAGCCAGCAGTTGAAATAATCAAAATAAGAGGTTGTTTTTGTTGAGATTGTGAGGATTCAAGCACTTCCATCATGCTTGTGTCATTGGAAGTATGGTATTCATCGAGGATTCCAAGCAAAACATTCAAACCGTCTAGGTTATCTGTTTCTCTGGATAGTGGTTTTAATATACTATTGGCTTCTTCAAACCGAATTTCACTTTGTACAATCTTTGTTAGTTTTCTAATGGCTGGAGATTTGGAACGTATTTTCTTTAACTGTGCCACGATCATCCTATAAACAGTTTTTGCCTGATCTCTACTGTTGGCTGTACAATAAATCTGCCTGTCAAGTTTAGGATATTCACCATAAAGCAGTTCATAAAGTGCAATACCTGCAACTAAAATTGATTTACCATTCTTTCTAGCCATTGAAATATAGGCCTTATTGAATCTCCTGTAACCAGTTTCTTTATAAACCCAGCCATATAACGAGCAAATAATGAATTTTTGAAATAAAGCCAGCTTCATTTGCTTGCCTGTTGAGACATCAGGCAACAATTCAATGAATTTTATTATTTTATTGGCTTTATCAGGCTTAAATTCATATGGAAAATCAGGTTTTTTTGACTTTTCAAGGTCATTTAAGTGCCTTTGACATGCTTTAATTACTTTATCTGACGCTGTTATTTCACCATTCACAACTTTATTAGCGTATATTGTTGCGTAATCAATAGTTGTATTAATCATTTAGCAAATCAGCAAAAGGATCTTTTTCTTTTGCTTCCCTTTCTGGCACCAATATTCTTAACCTAGAATCAAGTGTAAGCCCCATTGTGCTTGCAATATTTTTGATTTCTCTACTTGCTTGAATCATCGTTTGAAAATGAACATTTTGTTTGGTGATTGCTTGACCTTTTGAACCGAACTCTACAACTGTTAAACCTTCTTTTTTTAATGCTTTTGCACATTGCTCATAAATGCTTACGTAATTGCAATACATTGCAAGCATCTGACGGTCTAACTCACTAATAGGAAGTTCCTGCATTAATGGGGCAATTCGTTTCCATTCCTTTTTACCCCTGGCATCAAGAAATTTAGGGACATCATCAACATCTAAAGGTGGGAGTTGTTCAAGTGCTTCCTCTTGATCTTTCTTTTCTGCAATCTGTTCCTTAGTTAGGTGTCCTGTTTGAGCACCAACAAGTTTGCGTGGTCTCGCCATTCCATCACCAACTTTCTTTTCCGAATAAAAATATATGTAAATATTTACGTAAGTTATGTTCTAATTAAAAAACTGACGATGACACTTCTATGAGCATCATCGTCAGCTTGGGCAAATTTAGAAAAAACAGGGTCTAAGTTTTTGGAATTTCATGCAAAGAAAACCCCGCGCCGATGAATTGTGCTATTATATCCTACCCCCATACAAGATACGGGGTCTTTAAAACAACATATTGTGTATCATTCACAACAAAAGCAGGGCTTTAATTCCCTGCTTCAGATCAAAAATTTGAAGGCGTTTAATATCATTTTTGCTTAAAGTATTTTATTTTGACCACAAACAAAGAGACCTCCACAGATAAATAGGGAGATCTCCTTCACTAAATACAATATCCACTGTGCCTACTGCACTAAAAAACTCTATCCACTGCCCTTACGGCGTAAATTCTTTATGTCTATATTATAGACATATATATTTTAAATGTCAATAGCAAATAATTGTTTTAATGCCATTTTTATTTTTTCTTGAGTAGTTACAAATTCACCATTTGGATAACGTTTTTTATACTCATCTAATTTTAAAAGTCTGTCCTTAGGTTTTTCATCTAATCTTGACTTATCAACAGCTCTAATATGACTTAAATCAATTTTTCCTTTTATCTTGCCTTTATAAGTATCATTTATCAATATTTCATGCTTAAACAATTTTTTAGTGCCAAATGAATCTCCTATAGTTATAGGAGCAACCATTATTGTTTTTGCATCTAGGTAGCCTTTTGTTTTTTGTAAAATTATTACGGGTCTTGTTTTATTCTTTTCACCACCGATATTATGACCGAGATCACAATAAAAAATATCCCATTGGTAAATATTTCTTTGAGTTTTTTGACCGTAAATATATTTTTTATACGTCCAATCTGCAAACGAAAGCAATCTGTCATATTCCATTATCTTATCTTCAAGTGAATCGAAATTTTGTTCTAATAAATTACTTGTTTCAACATCACATTTTTCCCAAGATGACAATATTGCATTTCTTTGCTCTAATATAATTTTTTCTTTTTCAGCTTTATCTAACCCATTTAATAACTTAAGTTTTTGGGATTGTGTATGTGCCTTGTTAAAATATACTAAATTCATTCTAATCCTCCATTTCTGAATATATATCATTATACGACAAAAATGGAGGAAACAGAGTAAAAATATGTAACTTTTTGTCCACTTCGTATTACCTAAAAGATTAAGATTGTTAATCCCCTTGTATTAGTTTCCACACTTTTATAAGCATAAAGCCTAGCATGAGAAATGGCAGGTCAATTATTCAACCTGCCAACTAAGGGGGTGGAACAAATGAAGCGAATAAGGAGTAATGACAATGAACAGATAAAGGAGGAATAATAGGGCTTAGTTATCCTTTCCATCCTATATATACGGATGATGGTAATTTTTTACCTTTTTGCTTAATTATCTACGTAACAATATATTGTCATGCGATACCAAGATATTTTTTTGAAATGACTTTTCTTAGTTTGTTACGAAGCTTTCTTACTCTTTTATCGGCACCTTGTCTAGTAATACCGAACTTTTGTGCATAATCAGAAATTGAATACTCTTTTCTATCCAACAGAACTTTAAGGGCTTCTATCTCATCTTCTTTGACGCTTGATAAAATAAGCGATAACAATTCATTATAGGCGATATTATCAAAAGTTGTATCAGAAGTTGATAGCATATCTTCAATCTTGAAACCATCATCATTTATTGGAGAGTTTATTGAGAAGATACCATTATGTTGATTTTTCTTAGAGTACCTTGAAAAAGTAGCTCTTCTCACTCCTTTCCGCAGCTTATATTCTAAGTATGTAGAAAAACAATACCCAGTAGATGGATCATAATCTTGATAAGCTCTCCATAGCTCTATTTCTAATTCCTGTTTAAAATCATCTTCTTCAATAGGATTAAAAATAAATCTGTTATTAGTTTGTCTGATTTTTTTATAAATCATATCTTCAAAATGTTCTCTTACTTCTTCGAAAGACATATACACAAAACGCTTTTTGATCGACCCCTTTTCTGTTAACCAAATTTTTTTCTTCACCAATAACCCTCCTCTTTCTTAGTTGTATTTATAATTCATTTGGAATTTTTTTGGAAATAACCTTGATTTCTAGCTCCTTTATGTTAAACTATACGTATTCACGTACATCTATATTTTATACGTATATACGTATATTGTCAAGGAGGTTTATTTCACTATGAGAAAAAAATTCACAACTACACTAGAGGAAGAAATAATTAAAAAGTTGAAATTACAAGCAGTAAAAGAAGGTACTGACGCTAGTAAAATTATTGAAAAACTTGTTACTAACTACCTAAAAAAAGAGTCGGATAAATGACCTTATCCGACTCATTTCCTTCTCAAATCAGAGTGTTCAAGGTTATGATGGTAGTGGCAGATACTCTCAAGATTGTTCCAGTCCAATCTTTTTGAATAGTCTTGACGGATAGGGATAACATGGTGAACCACATCTGCTTGCCTTATTACACCTTCTGCCAAACACCTTTCACATAATGGATGCGCTAATATATAAGACCGTCTTAGTTTCTTCCATTCTGTTGAGTTGTAAAACCTAGCATACTTCTCATTGTCCTTATTCCATCGCACCTGTCGATTATATTCTTTATCGCCATAACCACGATGCTTCTCACAATATTTCTGGTCATAGTCAATGAGTTCCCTACATCCTGGCTTATTACATCTTTTCTTTGGTTTCATGCTGTTTTTTACCTTTCCATTTGGGGTTTCTGTTCTTAAATAGTTACCTTCCAGGTCATACACCATTACATCACTTGGTTTAGTCCACTCATTGTACTTTGCTTGTCTTTCTTTGTTTTTCTTTAATCGTTCTAAATTGATAGGAAACTTTGTTTCTCGTTTGGGCCTTTTCAACTTGGTTAATTTATCTTTTAAGTAAATTTCTGCGTTATTTAATGCGTTAATAATTTCATAAGTATCTTTATTGATCCAGCCCTGTTTACACATCTCTAAAAAGTCTTCAATTATTACAACATTGTCAGCTAAGATTTTACTTACAATTTCATTGTTTTTATACTCGTATATTTTCTTTGCAAAGGTTTCATCTGTGCCATTCATGACCTCATTTAATAGGTCTTCAACAATTTTCAAATTTTCTTCACATTGTTTTTCTTGTTCACTCTCAACCATGTTATTAATTTCTTCTCTATGCTGCTCTAATTTCTCACCAATTCTATTAATACGCTTATTAACAAATGATCTATTAGGGTAGTTGTATTTCTCTAATATTTCTTCTTCTGGCAATTCAAAAACATCATTTACGAACTCAAATGAATCTTTTCTTAGAAACTGGTAGGCGATTTCTTTAGCGAAAGTTATGTCATCACGATTAATGGTATCGGGTGAAACATATACATTTTCATACTTTAATTCATTTTCTTGACCATTCTCTATCCTATCGGTAAACATGATAGGAGATTCAACCCATTCTTTACCGACTTTGATTTTACCTTGATAGTCGGCCTCTTCTTCTTCAATTTTGTGAAAAGCATTGATAAGGATGTAATTGATTAAGTTCTTGTGTCTCTTATCTTTAGGATCCTTTAAGATGTCTAACATTTCTTTATAATTACTGTTCTTATTGATTCTGTATGTTTCACCCTTGTCATAGCAAACACTTAGCAATCTTGCTTTGAAATGTATTACTTCTTCATTGTAGTCCTCAATGAAATATTTATTTGCCAACTTTCTTGCATATCTTTCAAATTTTTTGGATTTCTGAAGCTGCTCATAGAACTCTGTTTCGTATTCCATTCCAATCATCCCAATCATTTTTAAAGGTTCAAGTTGAACATTTTAAAAACGGTAACTGGTATTTTTCTTCAATTTGATGTAATATAGTATCGTAAGCATCCATGTTAGGACATGGACACTTACTGAAAACATAGTTCTTGTTCTTGTTTTAATTTCTTATAGAAATAAATTTGTCCTTTTGGAGTCACTAACGTCTTAAAACCTATTAAATTAGTTACATAACCGTTGCTATAAGTTACCTGTCTTTGCTTTAATATTCCAAGCTCAATAGCCTTCTGTGTAGGTACGTTAAATCTCGAATTGTTAACCCTTGTTACCCTGATATATCCATTATCTCTTAACCATCTAAAGAGTCTATTTCTTCCTATCTTTATACCTGCACTTGCTAATGTTCTTGCTAAATCACCGACTTCAACATCAGATTTGCTAGCTTTAAATGCTTCATAAAATTCAATTTTAGGTTTTGCTTCTTCTAATTGCTTTTGTAATCGTTGTTTTTCTTCCTGTTCTTTAATCCACATTTTAGCTCTTTCAATTGGGTCATCAATCATGTAGCTGTAGATCATTGGTTTTTGAAGCCCTCTTGCACGTTTTTCAACTTCAATGAAGTATTTCCGAATCTTACGACCCATCTCATTGTTTTCAAGCATTGCTAATTCTTTTGCACTGTCTAATTTAAAGATGTATTCTTTTGAAGGTCTACCACCGTTACTTTCGGACAAAAATGTCCAAAAGTCTGTTACTGGTTCAAAGCCATATTGTTCAATCTTTCTTCTAATCCATTTATGAAATGGTGTTTCTACACCCAGATACTCATGTAACTCTCTTACATTAACAACCAAGTTTCCTTCATCTGTTTTCAGAACTGGAATAATTTCTTTATCGAACACCTCAAATTTTTTACCTGCTACAATAACTTCATTTATCATTTATATCTCTCCTTTTTTATCGTTCATGTTGACCTTTATTACACTGCTCTGAACATTTCTTTTACTTTTTTCTCTCTCTACTTTTAATATAGAAGTTCAACCTAAAAATTTTAGGTTTTGAGAATTTTTTATCACCGGAATAGTATTCCTCTCATCGGTAACCCTCATTGTTTGTTCGTTGTCATTTTATCCTTGATTTTGCAAATGTAAAGCATTTATAATATATTTTTTTTATACATTCTCATTGAATTTTATTCGTGATTACTGCATTTATTGATTTACGCAAATTATTACTTTAATATTAATTTTGTTTTTTACCTGTCACTCCTTTGATTATAACATAATTCTTAATTACCCCCTTTTGAGGAATTTTTTTATACTTATTTCTTCTTACATCCTAACATTATAGCCAGCTTGTTAACGCAGCGAAAAAGATTTTGAAAAAATTTTTGAGCAATAGGCTTAGCAAATAATACCGTCAGTTCAAATGACAGTATTACGAAAAGGGTGTAGCTTTAACCGACACCCTAAAGAATTAGTGAGGTAAACTTTATTTACCCCATTGTTTGTACAATGTACTGTACATTAAACACTTATTGAGTACAAAGTGGCTTAAAGCCTTATGTATCAAGGGTTTGAGCCTTATTGTGGTTTGGCAGTACATATAAAGAATTAATAATATATTCTATATCTGTACTGCGAAATCAAAAAGTGCTCTAAAGCCTTATGTATCAAGGGTTCAAGGCGCATTGATTACAATAAGTGATGGTTTTGTACACTTTGTACACTGAGGAATAGGCTTATTATGAGAGCAATTCTGCGCTGAGTAAAAAGGCATTACTATCACTGTCAACAAGGGGGTACACATTACACATACCCTTGGTGCTTGTCAAAGGATTGGACTTTTACTCATTTTTGAGTAAAACCGACCTTCTAACTGAGCGCAATTCTGCTCTGACCTAATATTGCCACTGCCAACATCAGCTTTTTAAAACGGTCTATGTTAAACATAGGGCGTCAGCAAGAAACGTTTATGATTGTCATTTCAAGGGTGTGCACAATGTATACCCCCTTTTTCGACATCACCGATGGTGAAAAGCCACTACACACTTTATGTGTATCAGGTCAAAACCGAGGAGTATTATTCGTTATTACTGTTATTGTAGTTAGTCTATGTTAGTCCTATACTATCTGTTCTCTAGTCCTCTAACTAATAGAATAAGTAATTTGTGTTACGTTTTTAATTACTTACTCCATGTTCGTTAAATTTATCCTTTTAGGCGAGAATACTCCACTTCTTGACCACACTCTCAATTATTCTCCTTATCTAATTACTTATTCATCCAAGAACAAAAACCAAAAAAAGTGTGCGTTATAGTTTCTTTGTAAGAAACTATACTTTCTTTGTATATATAGTTTCTTTGTATACTATGGTTTTTTTAGCAAGTTTTTGTTGTTTTTTGTTGAGATTCCAGCAAAACATAACAATTTTTTGCTACTTTTTGCTGAAACCTTAACAAAACACAACAAGTTTTGGTTGGATTTTGCTGAATAGCTTTCACAAAATACAACCATTTTCTGTTGGATTTTGCTGAACCACTATCATTTTCATCAATCAAGATTTCTTAAAAATTTGTCGGTTTATGTTTTACGAACAAAAAATACAGGATAGAAATAGTGTAAAAGGTAGGTTGAGGGGCAAAAAAGAAAGGAGTATTCAAGATGGGTTTAAAAAAGAAGGAAAACAGCTATTTCTTTTGCTATGATCGTAAAGTTGCAGACTATCTAAGATATGAAAAAGGCATTAAATACGTAACAGCAGCTAGACACATTGCTTCAAACAACATCTTTTACTTGTTCGAGAGAACACCCGAACTTAAAGAAGCATTAGACCAACGATAAAAACTATCTATACATTTTAAACAAAGGGGAAATAAGCAGACAAATTACTAAAAGAAAGGAAAATGTGCAGATGGAAAACAAAATTCGTATTGTAAATGATTTTATTGAGGGAAACCTTGAATTAACGGTAGAAGAATTGTACGTATTTAGTCATTTATATACACTAAGAACTTTTGAAGAGGAAGTAATAAGCCATATTGACACTCTTAACAAAGTTATTAAACTATCGTCTTCGGCTCGATACAACAAGGAAAAAATAAGATATGCGCTAACTACTCTTCAAGAATATGGAATTATCAATTTAAAAGAAGAAAATAAATCCCTTTTCATTACCTTCAATGAGATATCAGGCGGTTATACATTTGTTCCTTATGATAAGGTTAGAGAACTATCTCCAATTGAATTCTTCATCTATGTAGCAGTTGCCAAATGGGAAAACCCTAAAAAAGGTACTAAAGCTAAATACTCTTATTCAAAATGGGCAGAATTACTGGACTGTGATGAAAGAACAGCAGTGAAATATGTAAACAGCGCTATTGAAAAGGGCGTTATTTTCAAAAGTGTCGGCTCCTACAATAAGAAAAATTCCGTTAAAAGAAAAACAAAGACCTATATTATGCAAGAAGTCAATACGTACTCAATTGTTCCATTCACAAAACCAGAAGTAGAAGAACCTAAAGAATTCATTGAAGATGTTCAAATAGAGGAGCCGGAATACGACTATGCTGATATTGATGACTTTATATTAAAAGGATTAGAAGAATCAGGGGTTATTTGATTAAACCCATCTTTCACATAGAAAAATTCTAGTAAAACCCCCCTCATTCGTATCCTACCCTCATAAAATCAGGGATAGCAACCAATATATTGAAGAATGGTTGAAAGATACCTATAGCTCTAGCTGCTATGATACCTCATACCCATAGTAGATTGCCTTTAATGGCGGCCTTTTTATTTTCTCATTCATTTAAGGCAAAACCCATTTCATACAGTTCTTCGAAGTACAGTTCATCCAGTTTTTTGTTCACAATGCCCCAGAAACAAGCGTAAATAGACTTTCTAATTCTACCCTTCCTTACAAGTCTTATGAGTTGTCTAAAGCAATCCATTGCTATGCTTGTCACTTCTGCTACTGTGTAATTGAGTTTGCTAGTAGCACACTTAACAACCTTCCACAACTCTTCAATCACGTCAGCTTTGTTGTAGAAGCATGAAACTAATTTGACAAATTGTTTAGGAACTCTTGAACTTACAAATTCTGCTTCTGTACCGTCATAACGTTTAATATAAAGAATATTAGTTTTAATATGGTTGCTAGTTTTATTAGGGGTGCCATTTGTTATTTCATTGACATTATCGTTCTTTGCTTGATTTGATTGGCTTTTTTGCTCTTGAATAGAGTTGTTAGGGGTGTCATTTGTATTAACAAAACGATTAAATACCCAAATGTTAGATGATTGTGAACCGTTTTTTCTTACTGTGTAATAGATGGATAACATACCAATTTTAATAGCTTTGCGTTTCATTCTATGGAAGGTGGCTTCAGATATACTTATACCTGCATCTTTTTCTGTGGCTTTAAGGATAGTATTGATGGATGCTGTGGAAACACCATACACTTTAGCAGAAAAGCGTATTAAGCGTTTGAGGGCAATAAGTTCTGATTTGGTGAAATGGCTCTTGTATTCTGCCATCCACATTTCTATATGATTGTTGAATTCTTTAAGAGAAGTAAACTGAGAAAGGTGCTTGAACTGTTCAATGTTCCCTATTATCATGATTTGTCTATCCTCCTACCGAATGTATGTTCGATAGGATAGACACACTTAAATAAGAGTATATACCTTGTTTATTTTTAAAAAGTAGTATATACTGTAACTGGTTAGGTTTTATATGTGTGTCTATCTATCGACACTTGGGAATGAGTATTGCGGCACTCATTCCCTTTTTATTTACTTACAAATGGCTATATCTTTCCAACTTCTCCTTTCTTTTACTATCCCCCTTTAAATTTCCAATTTGTTTAATGGATTAAATTTGTCATTCTGCTCTTTTAATTCGTTCCCCCACATGGCAGCATACCGTTCAGTAACAGCAATAGATGAATGACGCATCAACTTTTGAACAGCGAATGTACTCATCCCTGATTGAATACAGCGTTGGCAGAATGTATGTCGAAAAGTGTGGCAGCTTAATCTAACATTTTTAAAATTCATGATTTTAGATAGTCTTTTGAAAATAGATTGGACTGCATTTTTTGTCATTTGCTCGCCTTTTATGTTAGTGAATACATATTCAACTTCTTTATGCTTGAAATAACTTTTAAGAAAAACTTGATAGGCTAATAACTCTTTTACTAACTTTTCTGTAATGGGAATCATTTCACGTTTGCGGTTCTTGCCAAAGACGGTTAGCATGTAATTTTCAAAGTCTAAATCAGACCACTTCAAATTGACGACTTCTTGCAATCTAAGACCTGTACCTAATAAGGTCACGATCAGCGTGTAATCACGATATGCGAACAGACTTTTTTCTCTTTGCTTGATTCGTCTGTAATAAGACAGCATTTGCTTGATTTGCTGATCTGTAAATACGTCAATTTTGACATCAGTTTTAGCTTTTTTAACCTTTTTGGCTGGGTTCTCTTTGATTACATTGCATTCCACCATGTAATTTAAGAATGCCCTAATACGTGTCAGTTTTGAGTTAATACTTGTGGGGTTGTTTCCTTTCTTTTGGCAGCTGATTAGAAAGTTTTTGACTAAGTTAGGGGTTATATCTTCCACATTCACAATTTCATGCTCTTGGCAAAACTCTTGGAAATCTCTTAGATAATAACGGTAGGTTATCAAAGTGTTTTCTGTTACATTGTTGAACTTTCTATCATCAAAAAAATCCTCAATAGCAAACTTTATGAGCATATAACAAAAAAGCCACCTCACATTTAACTGTGAAGTGACTTCTGTTTGTTGGAAAAATTCTGCTTCCGACCACTACATATTTGATTGTTTAGAAATCGCTCAAACCGTTGATACTACTGGGTTTATGCTGGTGACAGGACTCGAACCTGCGACCCCTTCATTACGAGTGAAGTGCACTACCAGCTGTGCTACACCAGCATGATATTGAAATTACCGCTTTTCGCAACGGCCAATATATAATTTACCTCTATTTACTCCAAAATTCAAGTAGAAATTGCAGATTTCCATAATTTTTTTTTGCATCTGCACAACACCCATCGCCAAAAGCAATCTCCCTTTTGTTATCAAAGCTGTATATCTCCCTCCCATCCGTAAAAAAGACTACGTGCATCCATCTCTGATTTTGAAACCAAAAAGATCAGGTGGGCTATTTGCTCTCCAAAATAAAATTATCATTGTATTTTTGATCGAATGTTCTTATAATTATGTAAAATTAAATTTGATAAGGGGGAACTAAAAATGGAGTTAATTCCCGAGTCAGCTAATTTAGTGGACTATCTAGTAGAATTAGATGTTGTCAATTTTTCTCACCCTCTCATTCAGAAAAAAAGGAACGAACTGTTTCATGAGGGGCAATCAGATATAGAAAAAGCCAAAATTGCTTTTGAATTTGTAAGAGACGAAATTTCTCATTCATGGGATATACAGAACACAAGA
>Ga0207865_100937_pt1 | contig 25793 bp, 17 predicted proteins | sample HigsolmetaAR204D_FD_184836 | JGI IMG/M metagenome (GOLD analysis project Ga0207865, IMG submission 184836) | Ionic liquid and high solid enriched microbial communities from the Joint BioEnergy Institute, USA - AR20-4-D (SPAdes) (version 2) ...
AAGGAGCGGCTTGCGGCAATGCCCGCCGTGCGCCAGCCGGTCGCGCTCGTCTCGACGCCCCGGGCTTACCGCTGTCCGGGCGCGGGCGAACGCATCGTGCTCGTCGATTTCGGCAGCAAGCTCGGCATTCTGCGCGAGCTGACGGCCCGCGGCTGCGACGTGGTCGTCGTCCCGCACGATGCGACGGCGGAGCAGATCCGCGCCTATTCGCCGGACGGCATCCTGCTCTCGAACGGGCCGGGGGACCCGAAGGATGCGCCTTACGCCATCAACACCATTCGCGAGCTGCTCGGGGGCGGGGACATTCCGATCTTCGGCATCTGTCTGGGCCACCAGCTGCTGGCGCTGGCCTGCGGGGCGGATACCGGCAAGCTGACGTTCGGCCACCGCGGCGCCAACCATCCGGTCAAGGAGCTGGCGACAGGCCGCTGCCTCATCACCTCGCAAAATCACGGCTATACGGTGCTGGACGACTCGATCGCCGCCACCGACCTGGCCGTTACGCATATCAACAACAACGACGGCACCATCGAGGGGCTGCGCCATCGGTATCTCCCGGCCTTCTCGGTGCAATTCCACCCGGAGGCGGCTCCCGGACCGTACGACAGCAACGGGCTGTTCGACCGGTTTCTCGAGCTGATCCGGGAGCATCGCGCCGCGCGTCCGGCCGGATGGCAGGCAGCCAGGCTGCGGCCGCCTGCTCCCGCGGCCGAGACTTCCGCGGGGACGGCGGCTGCAGGCGCGACGGCGGCGGCGGCGACCACGGCGGCGGCTGCGGTGCCAACTGCGGCAGCCGCGACGGCTGCAGGGGCCGCGGCAGCTGCGGTAGCGGCGGCCGCGGGAGCAGCATCGGCTGCGATGGCGGCGTCCGCAGGAGCAGCATCCGCGAACGCTGCTGCTGCGGAGCCGCCGAAAGACAAGGACGTGCACGCTTCGCAGGAGGCGGCCGCTTCATCGGAAGGAGAATTGGTGTATGCCCAGAAATCGTGATCTGCACAAAATTTTAATCATCGGCTCGGGTCCGATCGTCATCGGGCAGGCAGCCGAGTTCGACTATGCCGGCACGCAGGCCTGCGAAGCCTTGAAGGAAGAAGGGCTTGAGGTCATTCTGATCAACAGCAATCCGGCCACGATCATGACCGATTATACATTCGCCAGCAAAGTGTATATGGAGCCTATCTCGCTCGAATTCGTCAAGCAAATCATTCGCCAGGAGCGCCCCGACGGTCTGCTGGCGACGCTCGGAGGCCAGACCGGGCTCAATATGGCGCTCGAGCTGGCGCAGGACGGCATTCTTGAGGAAGAGAACGTGCGGCTGCTCGGCACGCAGCTGCATTCGATCCGCCGCGCCGAAGACCGCGAGCAGTTCCGCGAGCTGATGAAATCGCTGAATCAGCCTGTCCCGGCCAGCACGATCGTGACCGAGGTGGAAGAAGCTGTCCGGTTCGCGGACGGCATCGGCTATCCCGTCATCGTCCGGCCGGCTTATACGCTCGGCGGCACCGGCGGCGGCATCGCCGCGAATCGGGAGGAGCTGGCGGCGATCGTCCGCTCCGGGCTGCACGCCAGTCCGATCGGCCAGTGCCTGGTCGAGAAGAGCATTGCCGGCATGAAGGAAATCGAGTATGAGGTTCTGCGCGACGCCAACGACAACTGCCTGATCGTGTGCAACATGGAGAACCTCGATCCGGTCGGCGTGCATACGGGAGACAGCATCGTCGTGGCGCCGAGCCAGACGCTGTCCGACCGCGATTACCAGATGCTGCGCACCGCCTCCATCGAGATCGTCCGGGCGCTGGGCATCGAGGGCGGCTGCAACGTGCAGTTCGCGCTCGACCCGAGCAGCGATCAATACTACGTGATCGAGGTGAATCCGCGCGTCAGCCGCTCCTCGGCGCTGGCCTCCAAAGCGACGGGCTACCCGATCGCCAAGATGGCAGCGAAGATCGCCGCAGGCTATACGCTGGACGAGATTATCAACCCGGTCACCGGCAAAACGTACGCCTTCTTCGAGCCGACGCTCGATTACGTCGTAACGAAAATTCCGCGCTGGCCGTTCGACAAGTTCGCCGGCGCCGACCGGACGCTCGGCACACAGATGAAGGCGACCGGCGAAGTGATGGCCATCGGCCGCACTTTTGCCGAATCGCTGCAGAAGGCGGTGCGCTCGCTTGAGATCGGCGCGTCGCGGCTATGGCGGCCGGACGCTGCAGAGCTTACGCAGGGCGAACTGGAGCGCAGGCTGCGCAAAGCCGACGACGAGCGGCTGTTCCTGGTCGCGGAAGCGTTCCGCCGCGGCTATTCGGTCGAGACGCTGCATGAGCTGACCCGCATCGACCGCTGGTTTTTGCAGCACATCGGAGAGCTCGTCGCCTACGAACGCAAGCTGGGAGAAGCAGAGCTGACGGAGGAGACGCTGCGCGAAGCGAAGGAGCTCGGCTTCTGCGACCAGGCGATCGCCGACATTCGCCAAGCCGCAGGCTCGCAGCGGCGTTATACGACCGCGGGCGACATTCGCGAGCTGCGCAAGCAGCTCGGCATCGTCCCCGTCTTCAAGATGGTCGATACGTGCGCTGCGGAATTCGAAGCAGAGACGGCCTATTACTACTCGACCTACGAGACAGAGAACGAGACGCCTCCGCCGGCCAAGCCGCGGGTCGTCGTACTGGGTTCGGGACCGATCCGGATCGGTCAGGGCATCGAGTTCGATTACTCGACGGTGCATGCGGTGCGGGCGATCCGCGAGATGGGCTTCGAAGCGGTCATCATCAACAACAACCCGGAGACGGTATCAACCGATTTCAACATTTCCGACAGGCTTTATTTCGAACCGCTGCACATCGAGGACGTGATGCACATCATCGAGCACGAGCAGCCGGTCGGCGTCATCGTCCAATTCGGAGGCCAGACCGCCATCCGGCTCGCTTCCGCGCTGGAAGCAAGCGGCGTCCGCCTCCTCGGCACGGACTTATCCGGCATCGATACGGCGGAGGACCGCAAGCGGTTCGAGGCGCTGCTGCACGAGCTGGACATTCCCCAGCCCGCGGGCGGCACGGCCTATGCGGTGGAGGAGGCGGTCCGGCTGGCCGAGCGGATCGGCTATCCGGTATTGGTGCGCCCCTCGTATGTGCTCGGCGGCCGGGCGATGGAGATCGTCCATTCGGAGAGCGAGCTGCGAATATATATGGAGCGGGCCGTCCTGGTCAATCCCGGGCAGCCGGTGCTGGTTGACCGGTACATGTACGGCATCGAGGCCGAAGTCGACGCGATCTGCGACGGAGAATCGGTTCTTATCCCCGGCATCATGGAGCAGGTGGAGCGAACCGGGATCCATTCCGGCGACTCGATCGCCGTATATCCGCCCCAAACGCTGTCCGCCGGCACAAAGGAGCAGATCGTCCGGATCACGGAGAAGCTCGCCCGGCATCTGCGCGTCGTCGGCCTGGTCAACATCCAGTTCCTGGTCTCAGACGAGCAGGTTTATATCATCGAGGTGAATCCGCGCGCTTCGCGCACGGTTCCATTCATGAGCAAAGTAACGGATGTGCCGATGGCAAACATCGCCACCAAGGTCATCCTCGGGCAGCGCCTCGCTTCGTTCGGCTATCCCGAAGGACTGCTGCCGGACAAAGCCGAATGCTTCGTCAAGGCGCCGGTGTTCTCGTTCGCCAAATTAAGCAAGGTGGAGCCGGCGCTCGGTCCGGAGATGAAGTCGACCGGCGAAGTGATCGGCAAGGACCGCGATTACGCCCGCGCCCTGTACCGCGGCTTCGTCGCCGCCGGCATGAAGCTGCCGGCCGAGGGCACGGTCATCGCCTCCGTGGCCGACCGGCACAAGGCGGAAGCGATCGCGCCGCTGCGCACGCTGCACCGCCTCGGCTTCCGCATCGTCGCCACGCCCGGCACCGCCCGCGCTTTGGCCGATGCCGGGGTCCCGGCTGACGCCATGCCGCTGGATCAGCTCGTCCAAGCGATGCCGAGACTCGGCGCGAATATGCTGATCAATACGGCAACGACGGGCAAGATGGACGCGAGCTGCGGTTTCCGGCTGCGCCGCGAAGCGGTGGAACGGGGCCTCGTCTGCCTGACGTCGCTCGATACCGCACGGGCATTCGCCGAAGCGCTTGCGGCGGTGCGCTTCGCGCCGTTTGCCATCGGCACCTGAGGCGACGAATCCTGCAAAAAATGCAACATTTCCCACAACTTTCGCACCATAGGACGGGGAATGTTGTATTTTGTGCAACAATTTGGGCGCGATGGGCTCCAAACCCGGGAACGTCGCCCGAATTGTTGCACTTTCTACAACATTGAGTCGTAAGCAGGGCTTATTCTCCCGTTTTTGTTGTACAAAATACAACATTTGCTATCTTGAAAATAGCCCCCAGGGCGGGCGGCCCATTTTCATCTTCTGATGGTGCTGCGCCAGCGGCATGGGCGTCTATCTTGAAAATTTGGCAATATACGCCGACAAAATTTCAACACCGCAGGTGACGACCGATGACGTAAGGAAGCGCTCGTCATAGGCGTCTATCTTGAAAATTCGACGAATCCCTCCGGCGAATTTTTCAACACCGAAGGTGACGACCGATGACGACAGGAATCGCTCGTCATAGGCGTCTATCTTGAAAATAGCGCTTGGTGCGCCGCGGCACATTTTCATCATCTGATGGTGCCGCGCCAGCCGCATGGGCGTCTATCTTGAAAATAACCCCGGACCCGCAGCTCATTTTCATCATCTGATGGTGCCCAACAAGCGTCATAAGCAGCAATCTTCTATCTTCTCTAACGCTGGTGACAAACGCTATTTTGCTGAAACGCACCCTGTCAAAAATGTAACGAAACTGTGCAACGCTATTTTGTCAAAAACGCGGAATCGGGTAGCCAAACATGTCAAATAAGGCTGCTTACTTGCGTTACAATTTCAAATCGAGCGTTTCGAGTGAAATAAGCTCTGTGGCTTGCGTTAGCTTTGGGGCCGCCCGGCAAAACGCGGGCCCGCGGCTAGCAAAACGAGGCTTGCAACGTGAGACAAGCGAAGCGAGCCATTCGCCTTTGCTTTTGCCGCCGCGACAAGGAAGCGAGCCGGAGGTCCCCCGGCCCCGGACATGTTATGCCCAAAAAATCAGCGCATGCCATCGCATGCGCCACTCTGGACGGTGCCTTAACGGCCTGACTTTTCGGTTTTTTTCCCGTCGGCGCCGACGACATTCACATCCAAAATATCGAGCAGGAAGACGAAGATCGGAATGCCGACGATCAGCCCCCACACTCCCAAATAATGCTCCGAAAACAGCAAAACCATGAATGTATAAAATATGGGTAGATTCGTTTTCGACGACATGAGCTTCGGGTTGAGGAAATAGCCTTCCAAAAAATGCAGTATAGCGATCATGGCAAAGACATAAACGACGAGTATCCAGCCGTCCAGCGTGTAAGCGATGATACCGAGCGGCACCAAGGAAATGATGACGCCCGCCACGGGAATAAGGCTGAGGAGAAAGACCATGACCGTTAAAGCGATCAAATACGGAAAACCGAGAATCCATAAACCGGCAATCGTAAAGACGGTATTGAACACGGCGATCATAACTTGAGCTTCGATGACCTTGCCGAAGGACAGAACGAATTTTTTGCCGAAATATTCGAGCTCGCGGTACAGCCATGAAATTTTGCTCGAATGGAATTTGGAGGTGAACATGACAATCCGTTTCTTTTCCAGGATGAAAAAGAGGCTCAAGATCAAAGCAAGCACAAAGTTCGCGCCCCAATTGCTTATTTTCAAGCCGTATTCGAAGCCCTGTTTGACATAGGATTGCAAATTTAATTCCTTCATCGCCATGGACAAAAACTGCCCCAGCTCGTTCTCCGCCTCATGGGAATTCAGCAGAGCGAAGAGCGTATCCGACAATTGCTTAATCTGATAAATAATTTTGGGCAAATAGTTCATGATCGCCACGGTGATGAGCCCGACGATGAGCAAATAGAGGATGACGATGACCACTTTTTCGTTGACTCGGATGATTTTGTTCAACTGCCGGGTCAAAAAAACTTGCAGACTGTTCATGATGAACGTAAACAAAAACGTCAGCAGCACGAGATTCAGCATCTCCCTAATGCTGAACAGAAGAACACATATCAGGGCCAGTATAGTAAATCTTCTGACCGTCAAATTTGCAAAAAACTGTCTGATCTGCTCCATCGGCTTGTCCCCAATCACGTTGCATAAAGTAGGTGCTTGCGCGCAAAAAATTCCCTAAAGTAATACGTAAAAATGCCGCTTTCGTTTCTTTTTTATTCAGATTTTATTCAAAAAACTCCACCGTGAATATTATACTATACTTGACCCGCGCCTGCTTCACGCTGCCTTATCTCGAAACCGTTTCCACCCTCATTATAATAAAAAAGAAAGTACACCATCATTTTAAAAGGAGCGCTGCCCCATGACTCGAATCCCGTTGCATAAGCGAGGCATCGACGCCAGTCGAATCGCGCTCGGCTGCATGCCGATGGGCGGCGGCTGGTAAATTTACGACCATTAATCACGACGGTGCAACCAGCTATTAAAACGATTGAATTTTCCTCAACCCATAAAAAAACAATATTGACAAAATGGGTGAAATCGCTATATTTTGAATATGTAAAACGATTTAAATAACAGCTGCAAAGGAACCTGACCATGCATAAAAGGCACATCACCCTCAAAGATATTGCCCGGATAGCGGGCGTGTCCACGGCGACGGCATCGTTGGCACTGTCGGGCGATCCCCGGGTCAATGTAAAGACGAGGCAGACGGTGGAGGAAGTTGCACGCCGCCTCCAGTACGTGCCGAACGAGATCGGGCGGAGCCTGCGGGCGAAAAAAACGGAGACGATCGCCCTCATTTTCCCGAACACGCCGCACAACGCGTTTACGCATCCGTATTTCGTCCAACTGCTCGAAGGCATCTCCGAAGTGCTGGTGCAGCACAGCTTTCATCTGCTGGTGTCGACGTCGCACAACGAAACGGACGAATCCGCCGCGTACGACAAAATTTTGCGGAACCGGCGGGCGGACGGCATCATCCTGTGGCCGGCGTCGATCAAGGATCGCAACATTTCGAAAATCGTCGAGTCCGGTTTTCCGATCGTTTACCTTGGCAAATGGCATCACGACGAAATATTCACGGTGGAGCGGAACGAGCAAGGCGGGGCGCGTCTGGCAGTCGAGCATCTGCTGAAGCTCGGGCGGAATCGGATCGCGCATATTTCCGGGCCGCTCGATTTCCAGGTCAGCATCGACCGGCTGGAAGGGTACAGACAGGCGCTGGCGGACCGCAAGCTGATCTATGATCCGGCGCTTGTCGTCGAAAGCGATTTCACCCTCGAAGGAGGCGCTGCGGCTGTGCGAAAACTCGCGGAGCATGGCGTCGCCTACGACGCCATGTTCGCAGCGAACGACCTGATGGCGATCGGCGCGATGCGGGAGTTGCAGGCCGCGGGCCGCTCTGTGCCACGCGATGTTGCCATCGTCGGCTGCGATAATATCGAGATGGCCTCGCTCATGACCCCGACGCTGACGACCATCTCCCATCCGCTAAGGCTGATCGGCAATCTGGCGGCCGAGAAGCTGATCGCCGTTCTGAACCGTCAGGAAGTGGACGAAATGCGGACGGTCGTACCAACGCAGCTGATTGTGCGCGAATCATGCGGCGGTCAGGCGACCAGCTAGTTCTGTGCAGGTTCGGCTCCGGTAGGCCCGACTGGCCTGCCTGCCGGCCGGCAGCAACTGGAGGCCAGCTGCTGGGTAGAAGGCGGGAGGCCGTCTGACTGGATATCGACGGGTGAGCCGCATGCAATGCGCCCCTCCTCCCTGCCGTCTGCCCAGCGTTCAATATTCGCTTGCGGTTTTTGTAAGCGCATCCGCAAGCAGCATTTTTTTATCCAAAATTTAAAACGATTTAAAGGAGGTGATGCGAAGCGCGAGATGACAGGACAAGGAGCGAGGTAGAGGGGGGCCATACGGCACGGACAGATCGACGGGCCGCCTGCGGAAACGCAGCCGGCAAGAGGCGACGGCTGTGCTAACACCCATCGAGGAGGATGTCCATGACCTTCAATGCACGCACACGTCATTCCGTCATTCGTGCAGGAGCAATGCTGCTGGTCGCCGCGCTGCTGGCATTGCTCGCAGTGGCATGCGGCGGTAACAATCAACCGCCGGAACCTTCGTCGCCTGCGGCAGGCGGCGCGGTGAACACCGGCACCGCGGCCTCCGGCAAGCCGGTCGAGCTGTCGTTCTGGAACGGCTTCACCGGTCCGGACGGCGAGCTGCTGAAGCAAATAGTCGACGAGTTTAACCAACAGAACGCAGGCAAGATCGAAGTCAACATGGACGTGATGATGTGGGATTTGCTGTTCCAGAAGCTTCCGCCGGCGATCGCGACGAAGACGGCGCCGCAGCTCGTCGCGTTCTCCAATGCCGCAGGCCCGGGGTATATGAGCAACGGCTCGCTCGAGCCGCTCGACGATTACTTTGCCGCGACCGGTTCGGACCCTTCCGACTTCACCGACGCATCGCTTGAGCTGTTCCGCTACAACGACGGCAAGCAGTATATGCTGCCGTTACAGACGAACGGCATCTATCTGTTCTGGAATAAAAAGCTGTTCCGGGAAGCCGGACTCGATCCGGAAAAGCCGCCGGCCACGCTGGAGGAGATGGCCGATATCGCGGTCAAGCTGACGAAGCCGAAGCAGAACCAGTACGGGCTGGCCCTGCCGGTGAAATCTGCGCCGACGTACTTCGTCTCGTTCATGAAAGGCAACGGCGGCGAGGTGGTCGACATGGCGAACCTGAAGTCAGCGCTGGACTCGCCGGAAAACCTGGCCACGCTGCAGTGGCTCCAGGATTTGGGGCGGAATAAAAAGGTTTCGCCGCAAGGCGCCACCGGCGCCGCTCTCGACAAGCTGATGCTCGGCGGCCAACTGGGCATGTACATTACCGGCCCGTGGCTGACCGGCGGACTGAAGGCCAACAATGTCGAATTCGGCGTCGCGCAAATTCCGTCCGGCAGCAAAACCCGGTTCGTCGAGCTCGGCGGCATCGGCTTCGCGGTCCCGGCCGGCACGACGGCGGAGCAGAAACAGGCCGCGTATGCATTCATCAAGTTCTGGAATTCGCCCGACAACATGAAGCGATGGTCGCTGGCCAACGGGTTCCCGCCGCATCTGAAAGCGGTTATTAGCGATCCCGACGTGAAAGCGGACGCAAACGTTGCGACGATGGCCGACATGGGCGACGCCGCGCAGACGTTCCTGCCCGGACTGGTTAACGCCGAGCGGATCAACCGCGACGTGCTCTTTCCGATGGTGGAGGCGGTGCTGAGCGGCGTCGATCCGGCAGGCGTGCTGAAGAAGACGTCGGCGCAACTGGACGAGATCCTGAAGACCGAGCCTTGACATCCAGCGCGCGGCATTCCGTCGTTGTCCGCCGGCAGAATGCCGCATTTTACCGACGATAGTAGGTGTCCATGATGACCAACCAAACCCGCAAGCGCATGCTTCAAATGCTCAGCAAACCGGAAAGGGCTGCCTATCTGTTTATTTCGCCCGCGCTGATTATTCTGCTTGTTTTTACGGTCGTGCCGCTGCTCGCCACGCTGGCGATCAGCACGCTGCGACTGGACATTTTCCTAAAGGGCGCCACGTTCGTCGGACTGGAGCAATTCGAGAAGCTCCTGTCGGATGACCGGTTCTGGAACGCGCTCAAAAACACGGTTTACTTTACGGCCGTCGAGGTTCCGCTGCAGATCGTCCTGTCGCTGCTGGCAGCGGTGTACGTCGCCAAAAACACGCGGTTTCGCAAGCTGCTGCGGTCGGCCTACTTCCTGCCCTACATCTGTTCCTTCACAGCGATCGGCATCGTCTGGTCGTTTCTGCTCGACCCGCAAACCGGCCTGTACCCGCACTATCTGCATGAACTTGGGCTGCCGCAGCTCGAATTTTTGCGCGATCCGGATCTGGCGATGCCGTCCATCGTGCTGATGTCGCTCTGGCGGAACTTCGGCTACACGACAATCATCCTCGTCGCCGGGCTGCAAAGCATCCCGGATTCATACTACGAGGCAGCGGAGCTCGACGGCGCCGGCAAGGTTAAGAAGCTGCTGCACATCTCGGTGCCGATGCTCATGCCGGCGCTCGGCTTTTCCTTCGTCATCACGACGATTCAGGCGCTGCAGGTGTTCGACCCGATATTCGTCACGACGCAGGGCGGCCCGCTGAACCGGACGGAAACGGTCGTGCTGTACATCTACAACACAGGCTTCAAATCCGCGCCGTTCGATCTCGGGTACGCGTCGGCCGTCTCGGTTGTGCTGCTGGTGCTTGTCATGGCTGCGACGCTGACGATGAACGCCTATTTCAACCGGAAAGAATCGTCGCTGTAAAGGAGGCGCACCCAATGAACCTGCCAAAAACACCATCGCTCAGCCGGGCGGTCGCCTTCGCGGCGATGGCGGCACTGCTCCTGTTCGTGCTGCACCCGTTCGTCTGGCTGTTCCTCTCCACGTTCAAGCCGGAGCAGGAGCTGATGCAGTACCCGCCCGCGCTGCTGCCCGAACGCTACCTGTTCGACGCTTACGTGGAAGTGTGGAACCGGATTCCGCTGCTCGACTTTTTCCGGAACACCGTCATCTTCTCCGTTTCCGTCATGGTCGTATCGGTCTTTTTCGATTCGATGGCGGGGTACGCCTTCGCGCGAATCCGCTTCAAGGGCAGCAAGGTGCTGTTCACGCTCGTTTTGATCACGATGATGATCCCGTTTCAGGTGACGATGATTCCGCTGTTCGTGGAAGTGTTCAAGCTCGGCCTGCTCGATACATACTGGGGGCTTATACTCCCGCGGGCAAGCAGCGCGTTCGGCATCTTCCTGATGCGCTCCTTTTTCGTCTCGCTGCCGAAGGACCTGGAGGAATCCGGCCGCGTCGACGGGCTGAACGAGTTTCGCATTTATTGGAGCATCATGCTGCCGCTGTGCAAGCCGGCGATGGTGACGCTCGGCATTTTTCTGCTCATGAACAACTGGAACGACCTGCTCTATCCGTTGATGCTGACGAGCCAGACCGACATGCGGACGCTGTCCGCCGGTCTCGCCATGTTCGTCGGGCAGCGGACGATCGAATATGGGCCGACGCTGGCCGCGGCGACGCTGTCGCTGCTCCCGCTGCTCGTCGTATACGCATTCGCCCAGCGATTTTTCGTGCAGAGCGTGTCGACATCCGGCCTGAAGGGCTGACGAACGGATGACAACTCAATCGACAAGGTGGCTTAAACGATGGAAACAGCAAAGCTAATCGCCAGCAAAGATTATACAATCGGCCGGACGAGCGAGCGATTGTTCGGCTCGTTCGTGGAACATATGGGCAGTGTCGTCTACAACGGCATTTACGAGCCGGACCATCCGGCGGCTGACGAGAACGGCTTCCGCACGGATGTGCTCGGCCTGGTGAACGAGCTGGCCCTGTCGGTCGTCCGGTACCCCGGCGGCAATTTCACGTCCGGCTACGACTGGAAAGACGGCATCGGCCCGAAGGAGTGGCGTCCGGTCCGCACGGACGTCGCCTGGCGGCAGATCGAGCCGAATACGTTCGGACTGAACGAATTCATGAAATGGATCGGCAAGGTCGGCGCAGACCCGATCATGACGGTGAACCTCGGGATGAAAGGGATCGAGGATGCCAAAAATATATTGGAATACTGCAACTTCGAGGGAGACAGCTACTGGAGCGAGCTGCGGAAGGCGCACGGCGTCGAGCAGCCGTACCGGATCAGGACGTGGTGCCTCGGCAACGAGCTGGACGGCGAATGGCAGATCGCCCGCAAGACGCCGGAGCAGTACGGGCTGCTTGCCTGCGAGACGGCGAAGGTGATGAAATGGCTCGATCCGGGCATCGAGCTCGTCGCCGTCGGCAGCTCCACCCGGCAGATGGCGACCTACCCGGAATGGGACCGGAAAGTGCTGGAGCTGACATACGAGCATGTCGATTATTTGTCGCTGCACAACTATATCAGCAAACGCGAGGCCGATACCGCGACGTACCTGGCGATGCCGATGGACATGGAGAAGCAGATCCGCGAAGTCATCGCGACGTGCGATTACGTGCAGGCCAAAAAGCGCAGCGGCAAAACGATGATGCTGTCGTTCGACGAGTGGAACGTCTGGCGCGCGCCGGACGTGGAATATACGCCTTGGCAGACGGGCAGCCCATATGACTGGGTCCGTTTCCGGATGGAGGACGCGCTCGTGTTCGGGTCGGCGATGCTGACGATTTTACGCCATGCGGACCGGATCGGCATCGCCTGCCAGTCGCTGCTCGTTAACACGATTCCGATGATTTTGACCGAGAAGGGCGGCGCGGCTTGGCGCAATCCGACGTTTTATCCGTTCGCCCACGTCTCCCGATACGGACGCGGCCAGGTGCTGCGGGCGATCGTCGAGTCGCCGAAGTACGACACCTCGGTGTACACCGACGTGCCGGTCGTCGATACGACGGCCGTATACCGCGAGGAGCAGGGCGAAGCAACTGTCTTCGCCGTCAATCGGGGCGACGAGCCGCTCCTGCTGGAGCTGTCGCTGCGGGATTTCGGAACGTGCCGCCCGCTGGAGCACATCGCGCTGAAGCACGAACGGCTGGACGCGGTGAACACGTCGGCACAGCCGCTGAACGTCAGCCCGGCCCGCGAAACGGGGACGTTCACGAGCAAGGACGACCACACGGCCGTACTGCTTCCGCCGTATTCCTGGAACGTCGTCCGGTTGGCGACGGGAGAAAGCCGGTAATTGATCATTACGCGTGCAAGGATATCAGCCCAGACGGGAACGGAAAAGGACAACTTTGCGGCCATCGTTCATCGTCCGGGCTTTTATCATAATTGCTGCTACCGGGAAAGGAGGGAACACGGTCGACGTGCGGCTGAGTCAGTCATCCGGCAATCTATGCTCGCAACGTACGACCTCCTTCAACGTCCATCTGAACGCCGGCGTCAACACGATCAAGTTTTCCTACAACGGCACTTATGCGGAAATCGATATGATCGACGTCTATCAACCGGGCGTCGCGGCCGCAGGCGAGTTCAAGGTGCGGAACCGGAACAGCGGCAAATTTCTCGAAATTTACCAGAACGCAACGGACGACGGGGCGCTTGCGGTTCAATGGGGCGATACCGGCGTGCCCGGGCAAATCTGGTCGTTCGAATCGGCAGGCAGCGGCTACTACCGGATCGTCAACAAAAACAGCGATAAGCTGCTCGAGGTTGGCGGGGCGAGCACCGCAGACGGGGCGGCTGTCAACCAATGGGGCAACACGAATCACCATACGCAGCAGTGGTCGCTGCAGCCGACATCGGACGGGTACTACAAGCTTCCGAATCGCAACAGCGGCAAGCTGCTGGAGGTGTACCAGAACGCGACGAGCGACGGCGCAAGCGTCGTCCAGTGGAGCGATACGGGCGCAAACGGCCAGCAATGGACGCTCGTCAAGGAAGGAATTCAATAAGCCTCAACAAGCCGGAGGCGGTCGGACGGATGAGTCCGGCCGTCTTTTTTAGACGGGCTGCCGGGAATGGCTTGCTCGCATTGCCAGCGTTACGTTGCAAGCCTCGTTTGGCGTGCCGTGGGCGGGCTCGCGTTCTGCCGGGCAGACTTAAGCTAACGCAAGCCACAGAGCTTATTTAATTCAGATTTGAAATTGTAACGCAAGCGAGCAGCCTTATTTGGCATTTTGGGCTACCTATTCTTGAAAATTATGCGGTATCCATACGCTGAATTTTCAATACCGCAGGTGACGACCGATAACGGAAGGAATCGCTTGTCATAGGCGGCTCTCTTGAAAATAGCCCGGGGCCCGCGGCCCATTTTCATCTTCTGATGGTGCCGCGCAAGGGGTATGGGCGTCTATTCCAGCGCGAAATCGCCGGAGCCTGTGCGGACCTTCAGCTTCACGTCGCCGCTGCCGAACGTCCCTTTCAGGCGGTTGCCGTCCTCATTGCTTTCCTTGTTCTGCATTCCGTTCCACTGCACTTTCCCATTGCCGGAGCCGCTCTGGAAATCGACGGCCAGCGAGGACGGCTCCTGGGCGAGAGCGATCGTTACGTTGCCGCTGCCGGCCCGAAGATCAGCATCATACAACAGCTGCTCCGCTTCCAGATGGATGTCGCCGGAGCTCGTCTGTCCCTGCAAGACTGACTCGCCCTGCTTCAGCACGACGTTGCCGCTCTCCCCCTGAAACTTCAGCAGCGAAGCCTTGTAACGCTCGGCCGATATATCGCCGGAGCCGGATTCCAGCACCATCGCGTCGGCCTCGCTCTCCTCAACCTCCATATTGCCGCTGCTGGTGTGCACCGTCAGTTCTCCGGCCTTCGCTTGTCTCATATCGATGTCGCCGCTGCCAGCCTTGACTCGCACCTTTTCCCCTTGAATGCGCTCGATCTCGATATTGCCGCTGCCGCTTTCGACTGCGGCCAATGTCCACTGCTTCTCCGGCAGCTCCACCGTCAGATCGATGTCCATTATATTGACGCCCACACTGATGCCCTCCGGCAGCTGGACTCCCAGCTCCAGCGTATCGCCGTTCGGCTCGGCCTTCAGCTTCACCTGCTTCCCGTTTTTGGCGCTGACCTCGCCATACAGACGCGCTTTGATCTGATCCGAGCTGCCAGGGACGATCCGCACATCGGTGCTCCCCGTACGAATGATCAGGCTGCGAAAATCATCGGCGGCAAACGTCTGCTCATCGTCAATCTCTCTGGTATCAAAGGAAAATCCGAAAATAACGCCAGAAATTTTGTCTATCGGCTTCATCGTAAAGATCAGCAGCAGGACACCTGCCGCGATAAACAACAAACCTATTTTTTTGTGCATGGCTCGCTTCCCATTCCTTCCGTCATCCCTTTTTCTTTGAAAATAGCCCGGGGCGCGCGGCCCATTTTCATCTTATGATGGGCTGCGCAAGCGGCATGGAGTCTATCTTGCGGCATCTACGCGCCGAATTTTCAATGCCGCAGGTGACGCCGAGCACGAAGTCTTCGTTCGTCGTAGGCGTCTATCCCGTCTGTATCCCGAAGCCATATTCAGTATAACATTCCGAAGCAGCGTGAAGCTTTAGACCTGCGTAGAGAATACAGCCCGACTTAAGTCCAGTTTCGTCCGGGAGCGGCTGGTGCCGCGGCGGCCAGACGCAGACAACCGCCCTGCGTCAGGCTTGCAAGCCATAACAGGACGGCTGTCCGGGCGGACGTAAAGCCCCTACTACCGGCATGCTGCGACCGCGCCCGGGCCGTCTCGCCCCGCTTGCCGCATGGCGGCGGGACGCATGAGGCAAGCCCGCCGCCGGCTTATCGCCCAGGTTTCGGCGGCGCGCAGGACAGCCGTTCGGCCAGCTCCACCTCCGCCATAGGCGGCGAATCGTCGCCCGGATGCTCGACCATCCGCAGCGCCGCCTCTGCGATGCAGGCGGCCATCTTCTCGACCGGCACGCCTACGGCGGTAACCGGTATTTCCAGATGAGCCAGCTGCGGCACATGGTCATAGCTGACGATGGACATGTCGGACGGGATGTGAAGCTGCGCTTCCTTCATCGCCAAAATAATGCCGACGGTCAACTCATAGCTGGCGCTGACGATGGCGGTCGGCTTATCGCGGCACTGCAGCAAAAATTTGGCCGCGCGGTAGCCTTCCTGCCATACAAGCTTGCGCGTATGAACCCGCAGATGGGGGTCTGCCGGCAGACCCAACCGGTCCATCGCTTCCATATAGCCCAAAAATTTGTCATGCTGCTTGCTGAAATGATCTTCCAGATTGCCGACGAAGCCGATGCGGCGATGTCCGAGTCCGTGGAGATAGCGAACCGCCGTTTCGATCGCCCCCTTGCGGTTGACATCGATGCTGGCATAAGACGAGGCCACATTGGAGAGGCCGAACGACAGCACCGGGATTTCGGAACGCACCGATTCGGAAGGATCGAACATCCGGTTCAGCTCGAACACAAGAATGCCGTCGACATGAAGCCGGTTGAACAGCCGCACCCCTGTCTCCAGCGAGCCGACGGACAGTAAGGCGGAATACGACCGCTTCTCCAGCTCGGCCGTAATATGCGTCATCAGCGTGGATATGGCGATAATTTCGACGGTGGGCCAGACGATGCCGATGATGCCGCTTTTCTTGGAGACGAGACTTTGGGCGATCAGATTCGGCTGGTAGCCGTACTCGTCCGCCAGATCCTTGATTTTGCGCTTGGTCTGCTCGCTCACGAGCGGACTGTTTTTGAGCGCTTTGGATACGGTGGAGTAGCTGACGCCCGCCATGCGGGCAATATCTTTGATTGTGACCGACATGTGCGTCCCTCTTTTTTTACAACGTTGTTTGTTCTTTAATTATAAGTCAAAAGCTTGCCGTCATCTATGGGATCAATTGATTAAAGTTTGAACTCATCTGCCAATTGACAAATAGAATGAAAGCGCTTTATAATTGCAGATATCAGCACCAAATAAAAACGTTGTTATGAGCTTTAAGCATGAAGCTGTCCGCTCAAGCCTATGCTGTTCGGACGGATCGCGTTCATTCGCGAAAGAAAGGGGGGCCTGAAAGCTGCTGTTTGCCGGAAATGTCGACGGCGATTTGTAAGCGCTTTAGAAATCCTGTTTGTCAGACGCTCATGGCTCTTGCGCGGCACTATCAGAAGCAGATGATGAAAATGGGCGGCGCGCCCTGGAGTATTTTCAGGATGGACGCCTATGACGAACGCTATCTTACATCATCAGTCGTCACCTGCGGTTTTGAAAATTCAACGTGTGGTACACCGCTGAATTTTCAAGATGGACGCCTATGACGAACGACTCCTCCGTCATCGGTCGTCATCTGCGGTTTTGAAAATTTGCCGGCGGATTACCGCCAAATTTTCAAAATAGGGAGGTTCGAGAAGAATGACAGGATCTATTCGTAAAACCGTTTCCGCACTCGCCGCTTCGGTCTTGCTTTCCGGAACCGTGCTCGGATGCAGCGCGGGCGGCAAGCAAGCTTCCGGCGGAAATGCTCCGCAGCCAGGCGGGCAGCAGGAGCAGATTCAGCTTCGCGTCGCCTGGTGGGGCTCTCAGGACCGGCACGACCGTACGCAGAAGGCCATTCAGCTGTTTCAGGAAAAATACCCCCATATTAAGGTCAGTGTGGAATTTACGGGCTTCGACGATTATTGGAACAAGCTCGCCACCCAGGCGGCCGGCCAAAACTTGCCCGACGTCATACAGATGGATTACAAATTTTTATCCGAATATGTGGAACGGAAACTGCTTGCCGAGCTCGATCCCTATGTCCAGTCCGGCACCCTGAACTTAACCGATGTCGACGACGTGTACCTGGACGGCGGCAAAATCGGCGGCAAGCTGTATGCAGTCAACCTCGGGTCGAACTCCCTCGCGATGGCATACGATCCGGAAATGTTCCAGCAGGCGGGCATCAAGGAACCGCAGCCAGGTTATACGTGGGAGGACCTGGAGGCCATGGCCCGGGAACTGAAGGCCAAGCTCGGCCAGGACGTCTGGGGGATGCCATTGGCCAACGAGATGAATATGTTCAAGCACTATTTGCGCCAGAAAGGCCTGTGGCTGTACAGCGATGACGGCAAAAGTCTGGGCTATCCCGACGATCAGGTGCTGACTGACTTTTTCAACTACTGGGACAAATTGAGAAAAGACGGCATCGTGCCGCCGCCTGAGGTTACGCAAAATATTAAAGGGCTGGAGGACGAGCTGATCGTGCACAAGAAATCGCCGGTCATGTTCTTCCACAGCAACCAGATCATCGCCTTGGCGAAAGCGGCGAACCGTCCGCTCAAGCTGACGATTTTCCCGAAGCTGGCAGGGGGCCAGGAGGGCCATTTTATCAAGCCGTCCCAGTTCTTCTCGGTGACGACGCAGTCGAAGCAGCAGGAAGCCGGCGCCATGTTCATCGACTTTATCACGAACGATTTGAAGGCGAACGAGATCCTGGCCGCCGAGCGCGGAGTGCCGATTTCCAAGAAGGTGCGCGACCATCTGTTCGCGAGTCTCGACCCTGCGGGCAAGGAAATGTTCACCTACGTTGAGCTCGCCCAGCAGCATTCGCGCGAGATTCATCCGCCGGACCCGGCCGGCTCGACCAAGATCGAAGCCGCCTTCAAGCGGATTCAGGAAACCGTCAATTACGGCAAGAACACGCCGGAGCAAGCCGCCAAGCAATTCCGCGAAGAAGCGGAGAAGGCATTGAAGTAACGAGCACCGTATTCCCCCGGCAAGCCGCCTGCGTTCGCATTAGGGCGAGGCGGCTTGCTATTCCCAAGGAGGTGCGACGATGAACAGCCAAGCCGATACGACTAGCCAAGCGGTCGATACGAAAGCCTATCGAAGCGGGACCGCGGCCAGAACGAAAAACCGTGTTGTGCGCAATCTCATCGGACTATCCTTCATTTCGCCGTGGCTGATCGGCTTTCTCTTTTTCACAATCGGGCCGATGGTCGCCTCGCTTTATTTGTCCTTTACAGACTACGACTTGTTGTCCGAAGCGCAGTGGGTCGGTCTCGACAATTACGTGACGATGTTCACCCAAGACCCCCGCTTCTGGACGGCGCTCAAGGTGACTTTCTTCTTCGTCTTCGTTTCCGTTCCGCTCAAGCTGGGATTCGCTTTGTTCATCGCGATGCTGTTTAACGGCAAGCACCGCGGCGTCGGCATATACCGGACCGTCTATTATATCCCTTCCATTATCGGAGGCAGCGTCGCCGTCGCTGTTATGTGGAAGCAGCTGTTCGGCCTGGAGGGAGCGGTCAACGGCATTTTGTCGCTGCTTCACATTCGGGGCACGAACTGGATTGCCGATCCGCAGACGGCCATCTGGACCCTGATTCTCCTGGTCGTCTGGCAGTTCGGCTCGCCGATGCTGATTTTCCTGGCCGGCTTGAAGCAAATTCCGGCCGAGCTGTACGAAGCGGCGGAGGTCGACGGCGCGGGCAAATGGCAGCGTTTTGCGCAGATTACCATCCCGATGCTAACCCCCGTCATTTTCTTCAATCTGGTCATGCAAATGATCGGCGGTTTCATGACGTTCACGCAGAGCTTTCTCGTCACGAGCGGCGGACCGCTGGACAGCACTTTGTTCTATGCCGTGTATTTGTACGAGAACGCCTTCGCCCATTTCGAGATGGGGTACGCCTCCGCGATGGCCTGGATTTTGTTAATCATCGTCGCGGTGTTTACGGCGCTGATTTTTAAATCTTCTTCCTTCTGGGTCCACTACGAGTCGGAGGAGGGAAATCGATGAGGAAGGCCATACCGTGGAAAAGCGTATCGTTCCATAGCTTCGTGTGCATTTTCGGCTTGTTTATGCTGTATCCGATCTTGTGGACGGTCGCCAGCTCGCTGAAGCCGGAATCGGAAATTTTCGTGAACGCCGCTTCTCTCATCCCGTCCGCCCTCGAATGGGGCAACTATGCGACGGGCTGGAAGGGCTTCGGACAGGTCGGCTTCGACACCTTCTTTAAAAACTCGGCGTTCGTCACTAGCTTGGTCGTCATCGGCACGTTGTTTTCATCGACGCTGGTCGCCTTCGGCTTCGCCCGGCAAAGGTTTTGGCTGCGCAACGCCCTGTTCGCCTGCCTGATGATCTCGATGATGCTGCCGAGCCAGGTTACGCTCGTACCGCAGTACATTTTGTTTCAAAAGCTGAATTGGGTGAACACCTACAATCCGCTGATCGTGCCGGCCTTCATCGGCGGGACGCCGTTCTTCATCTTCCTGCTCATCCAGTTCATTCGCGGCATCCCGCGCGAGCTCGACGAGGCGGCGGTCATCGACGGCTGCAGCCCGTACGGCATCTTCTGGCGGGTCGTGCTGCCGCTCTGCAAGCCGGCATTGGTGACGACGGCGATCTTCTCGTTCTATTGGACGTGGGACGACTTCATGGGGCCGCTCATTTATTTGAACGACGTCAGCCTGCACACGGTGTCCCTCGGCCTGCGCATGTTCGCCGACCCGTCCGCCGTCACCGCCTGGGGGCCGATGTTCGCGATGTCGGTGCTGTCGCTGCTTCCGCAATTGCTTGTCTTCCTGTTCTTCCAGAAATATTTGGTGCAGGGCATTGCCACGACAGGCTTGAAAGGGTAGTTGAGGTAGGAGAGGCACGCGCCCGAGGACTAGGCCTTGTCCGGACCAAGGGGACGGCAATCCGCGGCCGTCCCCGGCCGATGACCGGACAAGGCTACCCGTTGGACAACCGCGCGGATGGACGAAAGGCAATCCGTGGCCGGCCCCGGCCGATGACCGGGCAAGGCTACCCGTTGGACAACCGCGCGGATGGACGAGTGACAATCCGCGGCCGGCCCCGGCCGATGACCGGGGCAAGGCTGCCCATTGGCCAACCGCGCGGGTGGGTGGGCGGAGGCGGGCCGGGGACGTGAGAGAAGCTTGGGGCTCGTCCGAGCGAACGGTCCTCTCTCGCCGCACCATTACGCCTTTTGGCATGATAGCGCCCTGCGAGGGCCTTATTCCGGCGAAAAGCCGGATTTGGCCGCGCTTAAGACCTTGACAGGGCTCTATTTCCCGGCGGCCTTGCCCGGATCGGCTATTATAGCGCTTTCACCGAAAAATTACGCCCCGATAAGGCCTTATTTCGCTGGAGAGACGCTTTTTCGCCGAGATAAGGCCCCGAAAAGTCTTTATCACATTCAAGCCCGGCCGATTCAGCCATTTCGGATAGATGGGCAGGCGGGACGAAAGACCAGGCGGTGCCCCACTGCCCCACTGACATCGTACCGGGAGCTTCAAACCGCGCTTACATCGACGCCGCACAGACCAAATTGTGCCCACACCGACCTTCACTGAGGCTGGATGGGAGGCTGGACGGGACCGCTGCGCGGCTGCTCCGACCTCGCGCGGGGACTAAAAAGTGCCTGCACCAAGGCCAAACCGGGCCAATACGGTGCCTGTACCGACCTCACATCGGGGCCATATCGCGCCTGCCCCGACCCCAAACCAACCAAATCGTGCCCGCACAGGATTCATCGCCTACGTCCACGGATCGCGGCCGAAACCGCAACATCGCTCGTATTCTTCGCCGGGAACTTATCAGCACCGCCGCCAAAAAGGGCAGGCGCTTCGTCCTCTCGAGTGACAAAGCGCCTGCCCTTTTCTGTTCTAACGGCCGCAGCAATCACCGGCCGGCCCACATCCCGGCCGCCCTCCGGCTAACCGATCGCTGCCCGCCAGCCGCCGTGCGCGGTGATGTCCTCCGCCCCTGCGGCGGCGTACGCCTCGCAGACGAAGCCGGGCACCTCCGTGCCGTCGGCCAGCTCGACCTTGCCGATGCCGAGCGGCGCGGGAATGGCGGCGGCGAAGGCGCCGAACGCCGCCAGCGGCATCTCCCAGATCTCCAGACGGAGGGAGGCCCCGCCCTCCTCCGTCCGGATCAAGCCCGGCTTCGCGGGAGCGGTCGGCAGCTTCACCATACGGTATTTAGCCGCCGTCGCGTCCTCGCGGACGAACCGGGCGCCGTACTCCCGCATTTGCCGCTCCAGCGGCAGCCCTCGCATGTGCAGGCCGCAGACGGCCACCGGCGTCGTCCTGCCAAGGGCCGCAAACATTCTCGCGGCCTCCGCGATCATCCCTTCCCTGCCCGCTGGGGCAAACAGCGTGATGCCGAACGGCACACCGTCAGCGGCATCCACGGACGGCACCGCGACCGCGCACAGATCGAGCAGATTGCAGTGGTTCGTGTAGCGGCCCATATCGCTGTTGGCCCCGACCGGGTTGTCCCTCACCTGGTCGCGCGTCCACGTGCCGCCGCAGGTCGGCATAACGAGCACGCCGTCCTGCAGGAGCCGCCGGGCCTCAAGCTTCAGCCGCTGCAGCCGGTGCATCGCCCGAAAGCAATCGGCCGCGCCGAACGCCCCGCCTGCGCCGGAGCATAAAATGCCCTCCGTCACCGGCAAGGCCGCGCCCGGATGCGCCTCGATGAAGGAGCCGAGCCCTGCCCAGCGCTCGGCGACCCACGGGCCGCCGTACAAGATATCGGCCGCCTCGGAGAACAGCCCGATATCGACGTACCCCACGGGCATTCCTAACGCCTCGAGCCGCGCCACCGACGCCTCCCATGCGCTGCGATACGCCTCCGCAAACGGCCCGTAGAAGGCCAGCGGCTCCTTCGGCACATACAGCTTGCGCGGAAGTTCCGGCCTCACGGGCGGAACGGGCCGCGACCACGGATCCTCCGGGTCCTCGCCCCGGACCAGCCCGTCGACGACAAGCGCTTCGTCCAGTTCGCCGGCGAATACCGTCACGCAGTCGAGGCTGGCGCAGGCAGGGACGACGCCCGCCGTCGGCCAGGCGCCGACGCTCGGCTTCCACCCGACCAGGCCGTTCAGCGCTGCCGGGACGCGGCCGGAGCCAGCGGTATCTGTGCCGAGCGCAAATACCGCCTGCCCCCTGGCGACGGCAACGGCCGAGCCGGAGCTGGAGCCGCCGCTGATCAGCTCGCTGCGCAGCGCGTTGTGCGTCTCGCCGTAAGGGCTGCGCGTGCCGACGAGACCGGTGGCGAACTGGTCCAGGTTCGTCTTGCCGACCGGGATGGCGCCGGCCGCCACCAGCCGCTCGACGACGGCGGCATGCCGCTGCGGCGTATAGGCGTACTCCGGGCAAGCGGCCGTCGTCGGCATGCCCGCCACGTCGATATTATCCTTCACGGCGAACGGTATCCCCCACAGCGGAGCATGCTCGGGATCGATATCCCGCAGCCGGTCCAAATAAGGCTGCAGCCGCTCCATCGCGGGCGGCAAAATCCAGATGTTCATCCCCCGGTCATCCTCGGCGCGGCGTATCACCTCCCGAATGACTTCCTCCGGCGTCAGCGCCCGCTGCAAATACATTTCCCTCAGCCTTGTCAACGACAGCTTGAACGGAATAGTCTGCTGCACTTAGTTCACCTTCTTTTCCTCATATCCTCCTGCCGCGAAGCCCGTTCCCGCTTCCTCGCGCTTGCCTTCGGCAGGCCGCATTTCCTCCAGCTTCACCGCCAAATGCAGCTGGAGCATCTCGTCGCCGCTCTCCGTGTCGATGCCCAGCAGCTCGCAAATCCGCTCGATCCGGTAATTGACTGTATTGTAGTGCGTGAACAGCTCCGCCGACGTTTTTTTCGCATTCCGGTTATGCTTGAAATACGTCTTCAGCGTGTCCAGCAGCGTCGTGCCATTCTTGCGGTCATAGTCGAGCAGCGGCAGGATATACCGGTCGCGAAACTCGCTGACCTCCTCCGATTCCGGCAGCAAATAGAGCAGCTGGAACGCGCCCAGCCGGGCATAATCGACGCACAGATCGCGCAGGTCGCAAATCGCGCTGATGTGATGAATTTTCCGGGCCTGCTGAAAGCTCGCGCTCACCTGATCGGCTCGCTCCACCCGGCTGCCCAGACAGACGGAACAGCCGCCGGACGCAGGCGTGGCTGCTTTCAATTCCGCCGCAATCGCCTCGACGATCCCCTTCACTTGATCCTGATACGGCACGGTAACAAGCAGCGCAAGCTCTCCCTCGACAATCGTCGCATAGACGCCCCGGCCCTTCAGACCGGAGCGAAGCCGCTTCACCAGCAGCTGCAGCTTCTTCAGCGGCGGCTTTCCGCTAATCCAGCGCACCAGACCCGCGTACAAATCCTGCCCTTCCTCAATCGGGCAGCCGCACGCCTCCGCCCGAATGTTCAAGTCCTCTAGCGTCACGATTCGGCCGGACAGCCAATCCTGCAGAAATTGGTCGATATACTTCGCTTCGACCTCCTTCCGTGCACTCGCATTGATCATCTCCAGCCCGACGAGCACGCCGACGCGATCGATCGTCAGCTGATCCACCACCGAATGCTCCTGATTCCATTCCAGCAGCAGAAGGAGAGAATTGCCGTAACGAGCGTTCACCGCTGAAATATAGACGCGGATGCGGCGCTCGCCGATCGTCAGAAAGCTGACGCCGAGGCCGCTGTCGTCCCGGAGCTGCGACCAGTTCATGGCGTATCCCATCTGCCGGACGGCCTGCTCGGCCTGCGGGGATAGAAGGACGTGATCCTCGTCGTCCAGCAAAATAACCGGATTGTTCAGCATGCGGTCCAGCGTCTGCAGAAATTCCTCGATGCCTTCGCCGTACAGCAGCTGCTGCGACAGCTTCTGAAACCGGCTTTGCAATAGGGACAGCTCCCGCGCCTCCTGGACGAGCACCCGCTCCATAATATCGCGCACCACGTCAGAGAAGACGGTCGACGCCGGCAGCTCGAATACCGGAAAATCGAGCTGCTCCGCAATCTCCAGCGCCCGCTTCGGAATGTGCTCGATATAGCGCTTCGTCTTGATCCCGAGCGCCGAGACGCCGCGGGCCGCCAGCTCGGGGATCATGCCTGTGATGCCGTCCGGGTTGTCCCGGAACGGAAATCCGCTCGTGATCAGAAACTCCCCGGGCCGCACCCAATCGATCACGTCGGGCACTTCCATGACATTCACGCGGGAGATCGGGCGGTGCAGGCCGTTCGCTCCGGCAAGCACAACCGCTTCCTTGAAATCGGGAATCAGCAAAATGTCCCCGCAGGTAAAGCCGATCTTATTGCTGCTTGCCATGGTCATGACCGCCTGTCTTATTTATTGGCCGTGTACACGTCTTCCACCAGCACCGTCCCGAAAAAGGCGTTGCGCGGCGCGGCCGGCTCGACCGGCACGAAAATGCTGATCTGCTCGCTCGGCGTATCCCCGTCGTTCGCTACCGAATGAACGACGCCAGCCGGCACGTGGAACGTATCCCCCGCCTGATACGACTTCCATTCGCCGTTGCAGAGCAGCTTGACCCGACCGACCGTAATATGAATGATTTCCGCGACGTCATGGTAGTGGGGCACGACCTGCCCTCCGACGCCGATCTTTTCCCACAGCACCGAGCTCATCCGAATGCCCAGCGCATCCGCCTGTGCGGCGGACACAATCTCCCGGTGATACAGCTCGATATGGTTCGGCATCAAATCCCAATTCATCGATTCGCCGGTAAGCACTTCCGTTCTTTTCGTCATCATCTATCCATCCTCCGGTTCAAAAAATTCATTGTCTGCGAAACACGGCCGCAACAGGCCCGCCGCCGGCAGGCCCCTGATGCTCGGCGCCGCCCGACACATAGATCATCGGATCGCCGCATACGTAAGCGAGCACGCCGCCGACCACCGCGCGGGCATGCCGCGTATGGTTAATATCCGAGTCGTTCAGCATCGTATGCCGCCGCTCTCGCACAAGCCCGGACGGAGCCGCCTCCGCCTTGGCCATCACCTGCACCAGCTCCGCGTCCGGATGCGCCTGCAGCATGCGCCGCAGGGCGTCGCCGTCGATCGCATCCTGCATGACGCCGTGATCGATGAAGTACGGCCCTTCCGCCTCCGCCGAATTGCCGAACACAATGATCTCGCAGCAGGACAGCTCGCTGCCGGCCGACGTCGACGCTACCGCGCTGTACAGCTCCCACGAATGGCAAATATCTTCCTCGGTCAGCGCGGCGGCATCGATCTCGCCGAGCGCCGCCGCTACGCCAAGCGCGGACGCCCCGCGGGAGAAGCCCATCGACTTGTACGTATCTTCCGTGACAACATGCTTCCCGCGCCGGACCGCTTCATGAATCGCGTCCGTCGTCAGCAGCGGGCACTTGATCTGCACGAAATGCACGTCCGCCGGCGATTCGATGCGCGCCCGGCGCATGGCGTCGCGCACCGCCTCGGCGGTAGCCAGCGC
>Ga0207865_100942_pt1 | contig 25771 bp, 21 predicted proteins | sample HigsolmetaAR204D_FD_184836 | JGI IMG/M metagenome (GOLD analysis project Ga0207865, IMG submission 184836) | Ionic liquid and high solid enriched microbial communities from the Joint BioEnergy Institute, USA - AR20-4-D (SPAdes) (version 2) ...
TACGATTCTGGTGCTGCCGGATACGAAGGCTCAAGAGGCCGCTTCCGGCGAAGCGCGCACAGCAGAGAAGCAGCCGGGCTTGCTTTCGCAGCTGCTGCTGTCGTATAAAGAGCCGTATTTTCTCAGCCTGATCATCGTGCTGGTCGCCTCGTTCGGGCTGGCGAACTTCGAGACCGTATTCGGACTGTATGTGGACCACAAGTTCGGCTTTACGACGAAGGACATCGCCTTTATCATCACCGTCGGCTCGATCGCCGGCGCAGTGGTGCAGCTTACGATTTTCGGCTGGATTCTCGAGCGGTTCGGCGAACGAAGGGTCATTTCCTGCTCCTTGGGCACCGCCGGCGTCTTCGTCTTCCTGATGCTTATCGCGGGCAGCTACTGGTCGGTGCTCGTCGTTACATTCATCCTGTTCCTGTCGATTGATCTGCTGCGCCCCGCGCTCGGCACGCAAATGTCCAAGATGGCCAACGAGCAGCAGGGCTTTGTTGCCGGTCTGAACTCGGCGTTCACCAGCATGGGCAACATTCTCGGCCCGCTGGCTGCCGGCGTGCTGTTTGACATGAATATCCATTTTCCATACGCTTCGGCCGCGGTCGTCCTGCTGCTGTGCTTCCTGCTGTCGATTCGGGCCGCAGCCAAAGCGAAAGCGAACGCGGGCTCCCCGCAGGCGGCGAAAACGAACGGTGGTTAACCGTTATTGGATATCATGGTATATATTGGCGAGGTCGGAGCAATGGGAGGGACAAAGGGGCTATGGCGAAGCCTGAGGAGCATGCAGTCGTATTGTTCGACGGTGTATGCACGTTTTGCAACCGGTCGGTGCAGTTTGTCATCCAGCGCGACCGCGGCGGCTATTTCCGCTTCGCCTCGCAGCAGTCAGGCGCCGGCAGCGCCCTGCTGGCAGCCTTCCCCGAAGCGGCGGGCACTGACTCGATCGTGCTGATCGAGCAGGGTAGGGCGTATACCGAATCGACCGCGGTGCTGCGCATCGCAAGGCGGCTGGACGGCCTATGGAAGGCGGCTTACCTGGCGATCGTCATTCCCCGGCCAGTCAGGGATCTGGTATACCGCTCCTTCGCGCGGCGGCGCTATCGCTGGTTCGGCAAGGAAAGCTCCTGCATGATGCCGACTCCGGACATCCGGGAGCGATTTTTAGGCATGGATTAATTGCTAACCCGCCAGTCGGGATTTGGCCCAGCAACAAGCCGACGATTTCCGGCCAGGCCGGGAGATTGCTGGCGATTTAAAGCTGCAGGCCGCCTCCCACAAGCCGCTGGCGGGTTTGTCATATAGGCGATGAAGCGTTATGATAAGAAAGACTCTGCGAACTTGCGAACATTCCACCGGGAGGATAACACGATGATTCAAAAAATCGCGACCGTCGCGATCTATGTCGAGGATCAGCAAAAAGCGAAAACGTTCTGGACGGAAAAAGTCGGCTTCCGGGTCGTCCGTGAAACGCCGATGGGACCTGGCGGCAGCTGGCTGGAGGTTGCTCCTCCGGGAGCCGAAAGCGCTCTCGTGATTTATCCGAAAAGCATGATGAAAAATTGGGCGGAGCTTACGCCTTCCATCGTCTTTCATTGCGACGATGTGGAGGAGACATATAACAGCATGAAAGCGCGTGGCGTCGAATTCGAAGGCGAGCCGCAGAAAATGCAGTGGGGCACCTACGCGACGTTCAAGGACGAGGACGGCCATTCCTTCCTGCTGAAAGGATAAGCCGCCATGCTGCAAACGATCAACCGCTTCTTGGAAAAATGGTTGCCGCTCGTCACGCCGACGAGCGTGGCCATCGGACTGCTGCTGTCCGTCTGGCTGTCGCCGTTCACGGCTGCCGTGCCCTGGATTTTCGCCTTTATGACCTTTTCGGGCAGTCTGGGCATGAATTTTCGCGATCTGCAGCGGGTGATGACCCATCCGCTGCCGATTTTGCTGTTTCTCGTCGTCGTTCACGCCGTTATGCCCTTGCTGGCCTGGTCGATGGGGCATCTGGCGTTCCCTGACGATCCGCTGACCATTACCGGACTTATTCTGCTGCTGACGATTCCGACAGGGATCGTCAGCTTCACGTGGGTGACGATCTACAAAGGGCATACGGCGCTGACGCTGTCCATCATTCTGATCGACACGTTCCTGTCGCCTTTTTTGGTCCCCTATACGCTGTCTCTGCTGATCGGAGCTAAGGTGGAGATGGACACGTGGGGCATGCTGCAAGGCCTTGTATGGATGGTCGTCGTCCCTTCGCTGCTCGGGATGGCCATCAACCAGTGGACCGGGGGAAGGGCGAAGTCCGAATGGGGCCCCAAGCTCGCTCCGTTCTCGAAAATCGGGCTGGCCCTCGTCGTCATGATCAACAGCGCGGTGATCGCCCCTTATTTCAAGCAGTGGGACAGCGGAATCCTGTTCCTTGGGGCCGTCTGCGTCTTCGTCGTGGCGCTCGGGTACGTGATCGGCTGGGGCTCGGCCCGTCTCTTCCGCATGGACCGGGGCGCGGCCGTCAGTCTCATGTTCAACTGCGGCATGCGCAACATCAGCGCGGGAGCGGTGCTGGCCACCTCCTTCTTTCCGCCGGCCGTAGCTGTGCCGACGATTATCGGGATGCTGTTCCAGCAAATGATGGCTTCGTTCTTCGGATACGTCTTCTTCAGCGGCAAAATGCTCAAGGCTGCGAAAGGCTCGCTGCCGCAAGGCAAGTCGGCCTGACGAAGTTGGAGTTGCTATGAATCACGGGCAAAGGGGATGCGGGCAATGAGCAATATCAACATATGGGAGAATGCCGAGCCTGGCGTAAGGCGCAAAATTTTCGAGCCGGGCGCCGGCATCATGATGATGGAGGTTCATTTCGAAGCGGGAGCGGAAGGATACGTTCACAGCCACCCGCATGAGCAGCTGTCCTACTGCCTGAAGGGCAGGATGGAATTCACCGTCGACGGGGAGACGAAGATCGTCTCGGCCGGCGAGACGATCTACATCCCGAGCGGCGCGAAGCACGGCTGCAGGGCGCTGGAACCGAGCGCCCTGCTCGATTCGTTCGCCCCGGTCCGAGAAGACCTGATCAAGCGCTGACCTGACGGGCAATCCGCCAAACGATCGCTAAAGCGCGATTGCTCATCCTTGAAAGGACATCAACGGACGCCGCTGACGAGCGATTCCTGTCGTCATCGGTCGCCACCTGCGGCGTTGAAAATTCGGCTCGTGAGGGATGGCCGGGCGCCCATGCGGCTTGCGCAGCACCAGCAGAAGATGAAAATGGGCCGCGGGCCCTGGGGGCTATTTTCAAGATAGACCCCCATGCCGCTGGCGCAGCACCATCAGAAGATGAAAATGTGCCGCGCACCCCTGGGCGCTATTTTCAAGATAGCCCCCCATGCCGCTGGCGCAGCACCATCAGAAGATGAAAATGAGCCGCGCACCGCCGGCTATTTTCAAGATAGCCCCCCATGCGGCTTCGCAGCACCATCAGATGGTGAAAATGTGCCGCGCACCGCCGGCTATTTTCAAGATAGACCCCCATGCCGACTTGCGCGGCACCATCAGAAGATGAAAATGAGCCGCGAGGGGCTATTTTCAAGATAGCAAATGTTGTATTTTGTACAACAAAAACGGGGGGATAAACCGCATAAGCGGCTCAAAGTTGTAGAACGTGCAACATTTCAGGCGATGTTCCCGGGTTTGAAGCCAATCGCGCTCAAATTGTTGCACAAAATACAACATTCCCCCTCCTTTTACCCGAAAGTTCCGGAAAATGTTGCATTTTTTGCAGGATTTGTTGCCTCATGTGCCCGGGGAGGGGCGTACAACCTGCTGATCAGGGAACGGATCGCTCCATGTGCCCCGGGAAGGAGCCGCGCTACCGCGGAGCTCGGGCCATAGGACTTCTCGGGCGCGATGACACGAATCTGTCCTGGAGCATCATGGACTGGGGCGTGGCTTGCGGCCAAATACGAAAAGCAGCTGAGGCTGAGCGGGATCATGAAAGGCGCAGCATTTTCGGGGACGGGGAGAACGGAAGAATGTCTTGCAGCAACCGGCTTGTGAAGGAGGCCATGGAAGAATAGCCTCAAGCTGCTGGTCTGCGAAGGAGGCCGTGGAAGAATGCCATGACCTGCGGCTCGCTTTTGGATCGCTTCTGGGTCGATGCCAAGGCGGTGTGCTTGCTTTATGTTCGCTGCAACCGATCGTCGCCGGCACTTGCGATCGGCGGACCCGAGCTGCCGGCAATGGCTTGCTCGCTTCCGGATCGCGGCCAAGGCGGATCGCTCGCTTCGATAGCCTCCTTAGGCATGCCTTGGGCTCACGTTTTGCCGGGCAGACCCTGAGCTAACGCAAGTCAGAGAGCTTATTTCACTCGAAACGCTCGATTTGGAATTGTAACGCAAGTGAGCAGCCTTATTTCGCGTTTTCGGCCACCAAATTCAGCGTTTTTGACCAAATAGCGCTACCCAGTTGCGTTAGATTTTTCAAAGGCTGCATTTCAGCAAAATAGCGTTTGTCACTTGCGTTAGGGAGGAGATTGTGATCGGGATGGTTCCAGGCGATCCGCTTGGCTCACTTGTAGCCCTCGGTTTATGCTGCCTTGGCCATGTCTTGCGGATCGAGTCATAAACCGGTCCCTGCCAAAACGTGAAACCGTTTGTGGCTATGCCCCCAAGTCATGGAGCGGTTTTCTTAGCATCATTGTCTGTATCAAGAAAAACAACCGCTGAACCGCGGTCGCTCACCCTTGAATGGACTTCGATAGATGTTTTTCTTAACGTTACAGAAAGTTTAACTTTGCAAAAGCGATAAAGCGAAGTGCGACTATCTTTCTGTACCAAGAAAAACAACCGCTGAACCGCGGTCGCTCACCCTTGAATGGACTTCGATAGATGTTTTTCTTACAATAAGCTTGTTATGCGACACGAGCCTACAGATCGGTGAAGTTCACAGGGCCGACGATTTCCTCCAAAAAAGCGCGCAGCTCGGTGGCCTCTTCGTCAGTCAGCTTGTAGAAGTGCTCCAAGTAGCCTTCCTCGGCCAAATCGTCCGGTCCGATGACGGCGGTGCGGCCTGTCTGCAGGTCTGTGACGAGCTTCTTGCCGTAAAAGCGGTTCGTCGAGGTGATCGCCAGATCGAATCGGCGCAGCGTCTCGCCGACGAAGCAGACGAACCGTGTCGTCGTCTCTTCCTTGTTGTCGTATAAGTAATCGAATTCCCTGGTTGCGGACACGCCGTGTCCTCCTTTGCGACGTAAGATCATGCCATGATTATACCTTAATACGCTTCCCGCGGCAAAGAAGCTCGTCTCGGCGGCTAATGACCGCGCATCTGCTAAGAGGCATGACAGCATTGGCGGGAGTATCTGCGGCGTCTGTTGCCCAGCTGTTTCACGTTTTCAATTTCGGGGAAACGTGTTACAATCGAGAGAAGCGATATTTTTGGTATTTTTATAGATGGACGCCTATGACGAGACGAGCGATTCCTTCTGTCATCGGCCGTCACCTTCGGTATTGAAAAATCAGCGTGTGAATGCCGCTGGATTTTCAAGATAGACGCCTATGACGAGACGAGCGATTCCTTCTTGTCATCGGCCGTCACCTTCGGTATTGAAAATTTGCCGAAGGACTTCGCCCAATTTTCAACATAGAAAGAAACGGAGGCATCATAGAGCTATGTCCAATAAACGCAAGATGAGAAGCGACATGATCAAAAAAGGCTTCGACCGCGCTCCGCACCGCAGCTTGCTGCGCGCCGCAGGCGTCAAGGAGGAAGATTTCGACAAGCCGTTTATCGCGGTGTGCAACTCCTACATCGATATCATTCCAGGTCACGTGCACCTGCAGGAGTTCGGCAAGCTCGTCAAGGAAGCGATTCGCGAAGCGGGCGGCGTGCCGTTCGAATTCAACACGATCGGCGTGGACGACGGCATCGCGATGGGCCATATCGGCATGCGCTATTCGCTGCCGAGCCGGGAGATTATCGCCGACTCTCTGGAAACGGTCGTATCCGCACACTGGTTCGACGGCATGGTGTGCATCCCGAACTGCGACAAAATTACGCCGGGCATGATGATGGGCGCGCTGCGTGTCAACATCCCGACGATCTTCGTCAGCGGCGGCCCGATGAAGGCCGGCAAGACAAGCGACGGCCGCTCGATCTCCCTGTCCTCCGTCTTCGAAGGCGTCGGCGCATACCAGGCCGGCAAAATCGACGACAAAGGGCTGCAGGAGCTGGAGCAGTACGGCTGCCCGACATGCGGATCCTGTTCCGGTATGTTTACGGCCAACTCCATGAACTGCCTGGCCGAAGGACTCGGCCTGGCGCTGCCCGGCAACGGCACGATTCTCGCTGTATCGCCGGAGCGCAAGGAATTCGTCAAGCGCTCCGCGAAGCAGCTGATGGAGCTGATCGAGAAAGATATCAAGCCGCGCGATATCGTGACGCCCGAGGCCATCGACAACGCATTCGCGCTCGACATGGCGATGGGCGGCTCGACCAATACGGTGCTGCATACGCTGGCGATCGCACACGAAGCGGGCATCGATTATCCGATCGAGCGCATCAACGAAGTGGCGAAGCGGGTACCGCACCTGGCCAAGATCGCTCCGGCCTCCGACTATCATATCGAGGACGTGCACAACGCCGGCGGCGTGAGCGCGATCATCAACGAGCTGCTCAAGAAGCCGGGCGCCATTTACGGAGAGGCGATCACCGTCAGCGGCAAGACGCTGCGCGAGAACGTCGCCGGCTGCGAAATTGTGAACAAGGACGTTATCCGTCCGCTCGATAACCCGCATTCCGAGCAGGGCGGCCTGGCCGTATTGTTCGGCAACCTGGCGCCGGGCGGCTCCATTATCAAGGTCGGCGCGGTGGACAAGTCCGTCGGCGGCTATCATAAGGGGCCGGCCATCTGCTTCGACTCGCAGGAAGAAGCGCTCAGCGGCATCGCAAGCGGCAAGGTGAAGGAAGGCCACGTCGTCGTCATCCGCTACGAAGGGCCGAAGGGCGGCCCGGGAATGCCGGAGATGCTGGCGCCGACATCGCAGATCGTCGGCATGGGCCTCGGCGCGAAGGTCGGCCTGATCACCGACGGCCGCTTCTCGGGCGCGTCCCGCGGCATCAGCATCGGCCACATCTCGCCGGAAGCGGCCGAGGGCGGACCGATCGCCTTCGTCGAGGACGGCGACATCATCGAGCTCGATCTGAACAATCGCAAGATCGAGCTCCATATCAGCGATGAAGAGATGGCCCGCCGCAAGGCGAACTGGAAAGGCTTCGAGCCGAAGGTGAAGACCGGCTACCTGGCCCGCTACTCCAAGCTCGTCACGAACGCCAGCTCTGGCGGCGTGCTCAAAATTTAAGCAAGCAGCGATGACAGCCCCCCGGCTCTCGGCCGGTCGGGGCTGTTTTGTTGATCTCGCCGAACGACTGGCGCTTGCGCCGCTGTCTTATTCGTCGACCCGGTCGTCCCCGGAGGCGTCGTGCGTCGGATGGGCGCCGGGATATTCCCGCGAGATGCCGGCGTGCAGATCGCGGTTTTCGTAGGTGAATTGATGGTGCGCCCGCTGGTCCTTTCGCCAGGGCGAGCTTTTGCCGAGCGATTCCGCAAGCAGGTCCATGCCGTACGGCCCCTCCGGAAATTCTTCGGCAGTCAAGTCGTTGCGCTGGGACTCAACGGTTTTGACATCGGTATAATGGTGACGGTCCTCGTCGATGAAGCCGTCGCGGTTTACGTCTTCCGGCATGTCGGCTGTTCCCTCCTTCGGGATATTTCGCGGGATGCCCTTATACGAAAGGGCCTCCATCATTCTAAAAAGCGGGGGCTTTTATCATTCTCCCCAAAAGCGGGAACGATATCCGACCATGACCATGCAAGGTCGCCGGGCGATTCAAGATTGTCCGACGGCTGGCTTGACCTGTTGCCAGCCAGGGCATCTTATGCTATAATGGGATTAATTTCAAATGCAGCGTACTTGAGGAAGCACCTCTTTTGCCTTTCGGGGCAGGGAGGTGCTTTTTTGCGTTTGAAAGAAAGCATGTGATCACCAATATTTGCGGGAGGGAAAGGCATGAATTTGATGTTCTTGAACAGCCTGGAGAAGACGACGGAAGAGGGGAGAGTCCGCACCGGGCAAGTGTCCATCGGGGAGCATCAGGGCCAGTGGTCGGTCATCTGGAGCGAGACGAAGGAGGACGGGCGGCCTGTACAGGAATGCTGGTTCGAAGGCATTCATTGGGACGAGCTGCTGGCAGTATTCCGCGAACGCATCGCGGCGAAGCAGAGCGAAGGCTTCAGGCCCTTGATCGAGATGGGCGCAGGAGGCATCGAGCTGCTGGACGAGCGCGCGCTGCACTCCGGCATGCTGCAGTATTACGGAGAGATGCAGGCGGACGAGCCGCTGTACGAGGAGCTTAGGCAGTGGCGCTTCAAGCAGGCGGCGCGGGACGGCAAGTCGCCGTTCATCATCGCCTCCAACCGGATGCTGAAGATGATCAGCGCCTACAAGCCGCATACGGAAGAGGAGCTGCTGCAACTGCCGGGCTTCGGCAAGCATCGGGCGGCGTTGTACGCTGCCGCGATTACGGACATCGTTCGCCGCTACGAGCGCACCACCTCGTTCCCGCTCGATTGGGTCGAGCCATCCGTCGACGAGAACGCTTTCGTAACATGGTATCTGGAGGAAAAGCGGCGCAGGCGCAAGGCGGAAGCGGACAAGCGGGAAACAAAGCGCAGGCTGCTCGAGTCGATCGGCCGCGGCGACGGACTGGAAGCGATCCTGAACGAAACGAAGCTGCAGCGGCGCGATCTGGTGCTGTGGGTCGAGGAGCTGGACAAGGAAGGTTACGATATGCTGCCGTTCGCCGACCGAATGCTGGAGGAAGTCCCCGCGCAGGAGCGGGAGGCGGCCCGGGAGGCTTTCGCCAAGCTGGGAGACAAGTATTTGAAGCCCGTGCTGCTGGCGGTGTTCGGCGACAAGGAGCTAAGCGCCAAGGAGACGGAGCGCATCTACGAATGGCTCCGCTTGCTAAGGATCAAATATCGCCGGGACGCCGCCGCAAGCGAGCGGGTCGAGGAGGCGAGCTGAGAGCCGCAGCAGCAAAATGGCGAAGGTCCCTCGGGAGGGCCTTCGCCAGTCGGACGACAAACGGCGTCATTCGCCGCAGCGATATCGACGATATAAGTGATATAAGCGTTATTAAGCGGACTTCCGGTCAAAGCCAATCTTTTTTGCGAAACAGCACGAACATGGAGATGCCGACGATGATCATGAAAATAACGGTGATAACGCCGCCGTATCTGAAGTGCAGCCCCGGAATGTAATCGAAGTTCATCCCGTAGATGCCGGTAATGAACGTCAGCGGCATGAAGATCGTCGTCAGCGCGGTAAAGATGCGCATGATTTCGTTGGCGCGGCTGGCGATGCTGGATTGGTACGCTTCCCGCAGGTTGCCCATCAAATCGCGAAACGTATCGAACGTCTCCGAAATTTTGACGGCGTTCTCGTAGATGTCGCCGAAATATTTGCGCAGCGGCTCGCTGATGAGCTTCAGATCCTTGCGGCTCAGCAGCGAGATGACCTCCTTCTGGGGGATCAGCACCTTCTTGAGCCACAAAATTTCGCTTCGGAGCCCGATGATCTCGTTCAGATGTGATTTCTTCGTATGCATGAGGATGTCTTCCTCAAGCTTCTCGATCTTCGCCTCGATCCGGTCGCCGACGTTCGTGTAGTTGTCCACGACCAGGTCGACCAGGTGGTACAAAAACTCGTCGGGCGCCGTCACCTCTTCCTGCCACAAAATCGGCTTCAAGGTGCGGAGCTCGTTGATTTTTTGCCGGGTAACGGTAATGATGTAATGCTTGCCGAGAAAAATGTTCAATGACCTCAGAAAAATTTCCTCATCGTCGAAACGGATGCTGTTCACCACGATAAAATAGTTGTTGTCGTACAATTCGATCTTGGGGCGCTGCTCCTCTTCGTTCATGCAGTCCTCCACCGCCAGCTCGTGCAGCTGGAACAGCGGCTGCAGCACCGTCAAATCGTCAATGCCCGCGTCGATCCAATAAAAGCCCCGTTCAGGCGGATTCAGCGTTGCGGCAATATCCTCCACCAATGTAAAAACTCCGTTTTCAACCAAACGTGCCTTCACGGTTTCCACCCTCCCTGATGTCGGTGGAACGCGGCCGGCAAGGCGGCAGGCAGAGGCGCTCCAGGGCATGCGAGCAGCTGCCAAAACGAACGGCAAAAACAGCCGGGCAAAGGCTCGCATTCATGGCTTGCGCGCTTCAGGCGGCTCGATCGAATGCAGCGGGATCCGGCCGGGTTCCACACGAACTATTCATTTGTTGTCTGAACGTCAAACCGCCGTGCCGTGTGTCGTGAACTCGGGAGCGACTGCTACTCCTCGGGTCTCCGTCCATTCGATGGATGCACCCCTTTGCGAGAAAATGTCAGCGCGCATTGCCGCGCTTGTTTCAGTATATACCTTCATTTTCCACACTTCAAGGTGAAAACTTTGGGCGAAAGTAAGGTTGATGCCGGATCATTGCACTGCCGGAGATTCCATATGCTGCGAGATGTTGCCGGATGCCGCCGGAATGCTGCGAGATGTTGCCGGATGCTGCCGGCTCAATGCTCTTGACGCGTATGTGCTTTTCGTATACAGTATTATCATATCCAACAGAATAGATTCGGTTTCGCACTCTTATCAAGAGTAGGTGGAGGGACTGGCCCGATGATACCCGGCAACCGACAATAGACTTATCGCCTGGACGATACCCTGCGGCAGGCTCTATTGCACGGTGCTAATTCTTGCGGAAGCGGCTTTGCGGCGGCTTCTGAGAGATGAGAGAGGAGATTGTAGCGATACAAGGGCCTTTCTCGTGCAAGCGGAAAGGCCCTTTTGTTATGGCTTTTCCGCGGCAGGTGCGAGAAACGACGAATCATCACCTATCCCAAAGGAGTGAATCAGATGCCCATCAAAATACCGGATCACTTGCCTGCCAAGGAAATCCTCATCGACGAGAACATTTTTGTGATGGATGAGACGGTCGCTTTTCACCAGGATATTCGGCCCCTGCGGATTGCGATCATGAATTTGATGCCCACGAAAGAAACGACGGAAACTCAGCTGCTTCGGCTGATCGGCAACACCCCGCTGCAGGTCGAGTTCGTGCTGCTGCATCCGAAAACCCATAGATCCAAAAATACGTCCGCCGAACACCTCGAGCAGTTTTACAAAACGTTCGACGATGTGAAGGAAGAGAAATTCGACGGCCTGATCATTACCGGCGCGCCGGTGGAGACGCTCGAATTCGAGCAGGTGAACTATTGGGATGAGCTGACGCAGCTGATGGACTGGAGCCGCACGAACGTCACCTCGACGCTGCACATCTGTTGGGCCGCTCAGGCCGGGCTGTACCACCACTTCAAAGTGCCGAAGCATCCGCTTGAGAAGAAGCTGTTCGGCGTCTATCCGCATACGGTGGAGAAGCCCAAAGTCAAGCTGCTGCGCGGCTTCGACGAGCAGTTCCTCGCTCCGCAGTCGAGGCATACGGAGGTGCGGCGGGAAGATATCGAGAAGCACCCGGAGCTGGACATTTTGTCCGAATCGGAGGAGGCGGGCGTCTATATCGTAGCGACCCGGGACGGCAGGCAAATTTTCGTGACCGGCCATTCGGAATACGACGCTTGCACCTTGAAATATGAATACGATCGGGACATTGCCAAAGGGATGGATATCGACATTCCGAAAAATTATTTTCCCGGCGACGATCCGTCCAAGACGCCGCGCAACACCTGGAGGGCGCATGCCAATCTGCTGTTCTCCAATTGGCTGAACTACTATGTGTACCAGGAAACGCCTTATGATCTGTACAGCAACAGCAAGGAGAGTGTCCGCATATGACTTTAGACAAGCGCCATTGGAGAATAGAAAGCCGCCTGGCCCAGATCGGCTCCCTCGAGGAGCCGGTCACCGGGGCGGTCAGCTACCCGATTTATCAGGCGACGGCCTTCCGTCACCCCAAGCTCGGCCAGAGCACCGGCTTCGATTATTCCCGCACGAAAAACCCGACGCGCAAGGTGCTGGAAGACGCCATCGCCGAGCTGGAGAGCGGCGACGCCGGCTTCGCCTGCAGCTCCGGCATGGCCGCGCTGCAGACGATCTTCGCCCTGTTCGGCCAGGGCGATCACCTGCTCGTCTCGCTCGACCTGTATGGCGGTACATATCGCCTGCTCGAGCGCATCATGTCCCGCTTCGGCGTCACCGCCACGTATGTGGACACGAACGATCTTGACGCCCTGGAGGCGCAGGCGAAGCCGAACACGAAGGCGATCCTGATCGAGACGCCGACGAACCCGCTGATGATGATTACCGACCTTAAGAAGGTGTGCGGCTGGGCGAGGCGCAAGGGCATGCTGTCGATCGTCGACAATACGCTGCTGACGCCGTTCTTCCAGCGGCCGATCGAGCTTGGCGCCGATATCGTCATTCACAGCGCGACCAAATATTTGGGCGGACATAACGACGTGCTGGCCGGGCTGATCGTGACGAAGGGCAAGGAGCTGTCGGAGCAGATGGCGTTCCTGCACAATTCCATCGGCGCCGTTCTGAATCCGCAGGACAGCTGGCTGCTGATGAGGGGAATGAAGACGCTGGCCATTCGCATGGAGCGCCATCAATACAATGCGACCAAGATCGCCGAGCATCTGCTGGCGCATCCCGCGGTCGAAGCGGTCTATTACCCGGCTCTGCCGACGCATCCGGGCCATGAGATTCAAAATATGCAATCGTCCGGCAACACCGGCATTTTCTCGTTCCGGATGAAGGATGCCCGCTATATCGAGCCGATTTTGCGCCATATTCGGCTGATCGCCTTCGCCGAAAGTCTCGGCGGCGTCGAGTCGCTGATGACGTACCCGGCGGTGCAGACGCATGCGGACATCCCGGAGGAGATTCGCCGCCAGGTCGGCGTCGACGACCGGCTGCTCCGCTATTCGGTCGGCATCGAGCATGCGGAGGACCTGATCGCCGATCTGGATCGGGCGATCGCCGCTGCTCAGGCCGAGATCGAAGGGGTCTAACCGACGTCTTTGCCGGCGCGAAGAAGACTGCCAGAGGGGAGAGGTCCCTTATGGCGGTCTTTTTCTATAGCAAAGGCATCCCTATTATGGTAGAGTGTTGTTTGAAAAGGAGTGTGGCGTCGATGAGCGCGATCGATCAGATTTTGGATAAAGCGGTAGCCGGCACCCGAATTACGGCGGAAGAATGCATGGAGCTGTACGCTTCGAACGAAATCGAAAAGATGGGGCATGCGGCCAACCAAATTATGCTTCGTTTTCATCCGGAGCCGGTGACGACGTTCGTTATCGGACGAAATATCAACTATACGAATATTTGCGACGTGTATTGCCGGTTTTGCGCCTTTTATCGGCCCCCGGGCTCGAAGGAGGGCTATGTGCTGCCGGACGAGGCGATCTTTCAGAAAATTCAGGAGACGATCGACGTCGGCGGAACGGAAATTTTGATGCAGGGCGGCACGAACCCGAATTTGCCGTTCAGCTATTATACGAATCTGCTGCGGGAGATCAAGAAGCGCTTCCCGAGCATTACGATGCATTCCTTCTCTCCGGCGGAAATTTTGAAGATGAAAGAGGTATCAGGCGGCCTGACGCTGGAGCAGGTCGTGCGCGAGCTGAAGGAGGCCGGGCTCGATTCCTTGCCGGGCGGCGGCGGCGAGATTCTCGATGACCGGACGCGCCGCAAAATCAGCCGGCTGAAAGGCTCGTGGCGCGACTGGATGGATGTGATGCAGACCGCGCAGCGCGTCGGCATGAGCACGACGGCGACGATGGTTATCGGCTTCGGCGAGTCGATCGAGGAGCGGGCGCTTCATCTGCTGAGAGTGCGCGACGCCCAGGACGAATGCATCGCCAGCGGCTGGAACTCGCCGGGCTTCCTTGCTTTCATCTCCTGGACGTTTCAACCGGACAACACGAACCTGAAAGCGGAGAAGCTCGGTCCGGAGGACTACTTGAAAAATGTCGCGATCAGCCGCATCATGCTCGACAACATCCCGAACTTCCAATCGTCCTGGGTCACGATGGGGCCGGAGGTCGGCAAGCTGTCGCTGCAGTACGGCTGCAACGATTTCGGTTCGACGATGATCGAGGAGAATGTCGTGTCGGCGGCGGGCACGACGCATAAGGTGAACATTTCGTCGACGCTGCAGATCATTCGCGAAGCGGGCAAAATCCCGGCGCAGCGCAATACGCGCTATGAAATTTTGCGCATGTTCGATAACGACTCGTCAGCGGTCGAGAAAGATTTTATTATGCAGAACTAATCGGCAAAGCTCGGAATGTCCTGCAAGGTCCGGCCTGGGACCGTGCCTTGGGATCGTCCGGGCTTTTTCATTTATTTGCTACGCTCTGGCCGGACAATAAGCCGTATATCTGCCATTGGCGAACCATATACTTTCTACGTAGCGAATGCCGCTCGTCCCCGCGCTGGACGATAACCGAAGCAGCATGCCTTGGAAAAATCGGACATGCGCGAAAGGGCGTAAATTCGCTTTGGCCCGGTACGGGTGGAAAGGAGTGGTTTTAAGGTGAAGCTGTTCTCGATCTTATGCGCGAACCGGCCGGACGAGCTTGCCGAGCAGCTGCAGGAGGCGCTGCGCAACACCGGCTTTTTTCTACATAAAAGGGATAGCGTGGCAATCAAGTTGACCGGAACGGCCGGCCGGAGAGCCGTCGAGGTGGACGGCATTTTGCCGCAGTTCCGCTTGTCCGACGACCTGGACGCGCTGTGCTCGGAAGCGGCCGGCGCGCTGGCCGAAATCATGATGCGGCATGAAGAGGAGGCGCTGCTTGCCAGCATCATTCGCCGCGACTTCCAGTACGAGCAGGAAGAGGATATCGGAGGCATTATGAAGTATTGCCGGGCCATGCTGGACGGGACTGCTGCCGGCGGGGACGCGGAGCGGGCGCTATGTGCCCGCAGCCGCAGAAAGAGCAAATTGTCCGGCGAAATCGCGGATTACTTGAGGGAGCACACGCTGCTTAATTGGGAAGGTTTCGTCCGCTTCCGGCTGCGCACGCTGACGGAGGAGCTGCGCGATGTCGCGGAATTTGCTGTGGATGAATTTGTCATGGATCGGCAATATCAGGAATTTATTACGCTGCTCCAATATTTTGTCTATATCCAGGAAGCGAAGGTGCCGTTCGTTCATCTGATTCATAAAGGCGGCAGCGAATTTATGCTGCTGGACGAACGGATGAAGCCGATCGATACGGACGATGCGGAATCGACGGTGACGGTGGAAATGCTGGAGAAGGACATGAATTTCGAGGATATGATCGTCAGCACGCTGATTACGGTGTCGCCGGGGCAAATTTACATCCATACGCGCGAGCCGGAGCTGCAGGTGATCAAGACGATCGGGCAAATTTTCGAAAACCGGGTCGAGCTGTGCGAATACTGCCGGCTGTGTCACAATCTTGACCGGACGCACGCCGCCGAATATAATAAAGGTTAAGGCAATGATCGAAGACACGAGCCGCCGGATGCGGACTGTACAGAGAGAGGGGACAAGGCTGCAATCCCCTTCAGCACGATCCCGGTTTACCCCTTCGTAGCCGCCGGATGGAACGCCGCAAGCAGGGCCGATCGGCCTGCCGGTCAGTATATCCTGCCGGGTCATTCCCGTTAACGAATGTCAGAGGATCCGCAGGTTTCGGCTTGTCCGGCTTGGTGTCGGTTAAGCATCAGCCAGCGGATCGAATTAGGGTGGAACCACGATCAAGCGCCATCGTCCCTATGGGATGAGGCGCTTTTTTATTTGAAGCAGGAGGGTGAATGTTCATGTCTATCAAAGTTACTTTTCCCGACGGAGCCGTAAGAGAATACGAGCGCGGCACGACGGTTGAGGAGGTCGCCGGCTCTATCAGCCAAGGCCTCAGAAAAAATGCGGTCGTCGGCAAGGTGAACGGCAAGCTGGTCGACCTGTATACGCCGCTCGAAGCCGATGCGCAGCTGGAGATTGTGACGCTGGACAGCGCGGACGGGCTGGAGGTGCTGCGGCACAGCACGGCGCACCTGATGGCGCAGGCGCTGAAGCGCATTTATGGCGAGAAGAAGGTCAAGCTCGGCATCGGCCCGGTCATCGAGGACGGCTTTTATTACGATATCGATCTCGATACGCCGGTTACGCCTGAAGATCTTGGCAAGATCGAGAAAGAGATGGAGAAGATCGTACAGGAAAACCTGGCGATCCGCCGCCGCGTCGTCAGCCGCGAGGAAGCGCTGCGCATATTCGGCGAGCTGGACGATCCGCTGAAGCTGGAGCTCATTAACGACTTGCCGGACGATTCGGTGATTACGATTTACGATCAGGGCGAGTTTTTCGACCTGTGCCGCGGTCCACATTTGCCGTCCACCGGACGGATCAAGGCGTTCAAGCTGCTCAGCGTGGCCGGCGCGTACTGGCGCGGCGATGCCAAGAACAAGATGCTGCAGCGCATCTACGGCACGGCGTTCCCCAAGAAATCGGAGCTGGAGGAGCATCTGCGCCTGCTGGAGGAAGCGAAAAAGCGCGATCACCGCAGACTGGGCAAAGACCTCAAATTCTTTACGTTCTCCCGCGAAGTCGGGCAAGGGCTGCCGCTTTGGCTGCCTTACGGGGCGAAGCTGCGCCGCACGATGGAGCGTTATATCGTCGACCTGGAGGAGAAGCTCGGGTATCAGCACGTGTATACGCCGGTGCTGGCCAATGTCGATTTGTACAAAATCAGCGGGCACTGGGACCACTATCAGGAGGATATGTTCCCGCCGATGACGATGGACAACGAGGAGCTGGTGCTGCGTCCGATGAACTGTCCGCACCATATGATGGTGTACAAGAGCGATATGCGCAGCTACCGCGACTTGCCGATCCGGATCGCTGAGCTCGGCACGATGCACCGCTACGAAATGTCCGGCGCGCTGACCGGGCTGCACCGCGTCCGGGCGATGACGCTGAACGACGCGCACATCTTCTGCCGTCCCGATCAGATCAAGGAAGAATTCGCCCGGGTCATTCGCCTGATCCGTCAAGTCTATGAAGATTTCGGCATCAAGGAATACCGCTTCCGCCTGTCCTACCGCGACCCGAAGGACACGGAGAAATATTTCCCGAACGACGAGATGTGGGAAATGTCGCAGCGCATGCTGAAGGAAGTCGTCGAGGAATTGGAGCTGCCGTATTTCGAAGCGGAGGGCGAGGCGGCCTTCTACGGGCCGAAGCTCGACGTGCAGATCAAGACGGCGCTGAAGAAGGAGGAGACGCTGTCCACAGCGCAGCTCGACTTCCTGCTGCCGGAGCGCTTCCAGCTCGAATATGTCGGCGAGGACGGACAGAAGCACCGTCCGGTCGTCATTCACCGCGGCATCATCTCCACCATGGAGCGCATGACCGCCTTCCTGCTGGAGAACTTCGCCGGCGCGCTGCCGACCTGGCTCAGCCCGGTTCAGGCGAAGGTGCTGCCGGTGTCGCAAAACTTCGAGAGCTACGCCAAGGAAGTGGAGGAGAAGCTGCTGGCGGCGGGCATCCGCGTCGAAGCCGACCTGCGTAACGAGAAGCTGGGCTACAAAATCCGCGAGGCGCAGCTGGAGAAAATCCCGTACATGCTCGTCGTCGGCGAGAACGAGCAGGCGGCGGGCACCGTCTCGGTGCGCAAGCGGGGACAGGGCGATCTCGGCGCGCAGAGCGTTGCCGACGCCATCGCCCTGATCGCAGAAGAGATTCGCACCAAGCAAGTGTAATGCTTGGACAGCTTTTGCCATAAGCGCCATGCTTTCATAGCGGCAGTCTGCCGTCCGCGCCATGCAGCGGGCAGCGGGCTGCCGTTGTGCTTGATTGGATGCGCAAGCGGCCGGTATATTTCCGTGAGTATTTGGAAAACCTCATAGATTAAGGGGAGGTTAAAACCATACTCATGTTTATGAAAACCGCAAGCTATGCGAAATGGATCGGTCTGATCGCATTGATTGCAGCCGCGCTGTGGTGGACTCAGCAAGGACGAAAGCCGCTTGCGGAAGTGGAGCAGGCGGCGGGCAAGCCGGCCTCATGGTCCGCGGACGCGGCGGAGGCTGCCGGAACGGCTGCCGGTGCGGATGAAGCCGCGGTGGCGGCGGGCGCGAATCCGTCGCTGGCGAAGCAGGCGGGCGCCGGGTCGGGCAGCGTGGCAGCGAAGGCAAGAAAAGCGAGCTATAAGCTGGTGCCGAATCTGGAAAACCACGACTTGACCAAGTACAAGGCGGTGGAGGTTACGGCAACGGGCTATTACGCGGGCAAGGAATCGACGGGCAAAAGCCCGGGCCATCCCGAATACGGGGTTACTTACTCGGGACTGAAGGTCATTCGCGACGAGCATTCGCTGTCCACGATCGCCGCCGACCCGAAGGTATTCCCGATCGGAACAGTGCTCTATATTCCCGGTTACGGCTATGGAGTCGTGGCGGATACGGGCAGCGCGGTCAAAGGTCACACCATCGATCTTTATTTCGAAACGAAGGACCAGATATACAAGGAATGGGGAAAGAAAACGCTGACCGTCTTCGTCGTGAAAACAGGCGACGGCAAAATTACCGAAGCGATGTGGAACGAGCTGAAGGACAGCATGGAAAAGACAAAGCAATAACCTGAACGCACGAAGCAAAAAAGTTTCCAACACATAAACGGGCATACGCCGTCCCACAATAACGGCAGCAGGGGGGTGATGTCCGTGGCTAACCATAGAAAGAAGTCCAATCATCAGACGAACAACAGCGAATTCGCCGAAGAGGTGCTGGCCAAAAACGTCAAGCATGCGGCGCAAAACAACCCGCGCGAAAGCGCCAATGAGAATCAAAAATAATGCGTGACGATGCGACACGGGCCGCCCGCCGGCCCGTGTTTTTTCGGACATCGGCCGCCGCCTTGGGTGTGCTCAAAATTTTGGCTGGCGGACCCATACGGCTTGCGCGGCACCATCCGATGATGGAAACGGGCTGCGGGCGCAAATGTTGTATTTTGTACAACAAAAACAGGGGGATACCCCCTATTTGCGGCTCAATGTTGTATTTTGTGCAACTTTTCGGGCGATGTTTCCGGGGTTTGAAGCCAATTGTCCCCAAATTGTTGCACGAAATGCAACTTTCCCCTTTCTCTTGTGCAAAGGGGGCGGAAAATGTTGCATTTTTTGCAGGATTTGCTGCCCATGTGCCTGGGGAAGGGTTGTGGGGCCCGGCGCTATTTTCAAGATAGACGCCCATGCCGCTGGCGCAGCACCATCAGATGGTGAAAATTGGGCCGCGGGCCAAGGGCTATTTTCAAGATAGACGCCTATGACGAGCGATTCCTTTCGTCATCGGTCGTCACCTGAGGTATTGAAATTTTGTCGGCGTATACCGCCAAATTTTCAAGATAGGAGGTCATTTTATGGTACCGTTAAATTCGGCGATTATCGGACGCGAGGAAGCATTCGACCAGCTGCGCGGCTATATTCACGAGCATGGTTTTGTGCTTGGCGGCAACTGGGATTACAATCACGGGTATTTCGACCGGCATCTGGATGAAGCGCGCACGGTCTGGCTGCGCATTCCGCTCACGGTGACGCGCGGCGTTCTGGACGGGGATACGGATGCGACGGATGCTATCGTCAAGATCGGCACGCCTTTCGTGCTAAAACATTTGTATAACGACGGGCTTGATGCGGAAGCGCATGCAAATACGTTCGGCGCTCTGGTCGACCAGTTCCAGGAGCCGGTGGACAAGGATGCGCCCGTCGAGCGGAGCTGGATTGAGAAGGCGGAGAAGCTGCTGCGCCAGCTGGAGGAGAGCTGGCTGCAATAAGCGCCGCGGCGGCGTCCCCGGCTATTGTACCTGGCGGCTGCAGCGGCGTGTGCGAGGCGCCGGTATAAGCGCTCATATCGGCGCAAGTGCTCTCCCGGGCAGACGTGGGGACGTTCCGAACCCTTGGCCAACATGGCGAACAGCCGGGCATAACCGCCAAAAACGCAGGATCTGACAAGGTTTTACCTCCATTTTAAGTTTCTTTAAGGTTGTTTTAAGGTAACGGGTGCATCATGTAAGCATAAACAATCCGAATATGCTTGAAGCACTCTTGAACCGCAATGCCTTGTCAGAATGGAGGTATATCGATATGGAGAACAACCATGATAAAGAAGGCTTCGGCTTTGCCCGGCGTCCCGGGGACGACAGCGGGGCTGGCCGCCGCAGCGACGATCATTCCGGAGATGCCCGGGAACGGGATATGGCGCAGGATTCGTATCGCGAAGACGATAAGCACGCCGCCGAGCCGCAAAGCGAGCCTCATTACTACTCTTACGGCCCGTTCAAATCGGGGATGAACCGCGAAGAAGCGGCCTCCGCGGCGACGGTTACGGACAGCAGCGGGCCCGCGCAGGTAGAGGTGACGCCGCCGAAGCCGCTTCGTCCCTTCTCCTTCGGCCAGCAAGCGGGAAGCTTGTCGCCGAACGAACCGGCCGGAGGCTGGCAGTTCAACAAGCCCCGGAAAACGTCGCGTTTTAAGAGCACGTTCGCGGCATTTCTGGCCGGTGCCGTCGTCGTCGCCGCACTTATGTTCGCGGCCGACCGGACGAATTTGTTCACCGGCTCGCAGGGCGTCATGACGAACAATTCCTCCTCCGGAGGAGGAACGCCGGTGGCGGCGAGCAGCTCGGGCGGCGGCGTCGTGCCGTCGAACCTGGATTTGGCCCGCCCGAACAACATCGCGGAAATTTTCCAGCAGGCGAGCCCGGCCGTCGTCAAGATCGAGACGAAGGTCAAAAGCCGCAGCTCGAGCAGAAGCGGCTCGATGTTCGACGATCCGTTCTTTCGCTACTTCTTCGGCGACCAATACTACCGTCAGCCGAACAACAGCGAGCCGGAGCTGCAGCCAGGGGGGATGGGCACCGGGTTTATTTTCGAGAAATCGGGCTACATCCTGACGAACGAGCACGTGGTCGACGGAGCGGAGGAAATCTACGTGACTGTGCAAGGCTACGATGAGCCGTTCAAGGCGGAGCTGCTCGGCAATAGCTACGATCTCGACCTGGCCGCGCTGAAAATCAGCGGGGACAAGGACTTCCCGACGATCCCGATCGGCAGCTCGGATGAATTGCAGGTCGGCGACTGGGTCGTGGCGATCGGCAACCCGTACGGCTTCGACCATACGGTAACCGTCGGCGTCCTGAGCGCCAAGGAGCGTCCGATCTCGATTCCCGATCAGAACGGTACGCGCGAATACAAGCATCTGCTGCAGACCGACGCTTCGATCAACCCCGGCAATTCGGGCGGCCCGCTGCTGAACCTGAAGGGCGAGGTCATCGGCATCAACACGGCCGTCAGCGCCCAGGCGCAAGGAATCGGCTTCGCCATTCCGGAGACGACGTTCAACGCGGTATTGGAAAATCTCAAGAACAATGTGGAGATTCCGAAGGAACCGGTTCCTTATATCGGCGTGCGATTGGATAACGTCAGCAAAGATTGGCTGAACGATCTGAAGCTGGACAGCACGGAGGGCACCATCATCGTCGAGGTGGAGCGCCGCAGCCCGGCATTCCAGGCGGGACTTCGTCCGTACGACGTCGTGGTCGAAATCAACGGTCAGAAGGTGAAGAACGCTACGGAGCTGTCCGAGGCAGTGAAGAAGCTGAAGGTCGGCGATACCGCCAAGCTCGGCGTGATGCGCGACGGCAAGAAGATGGAGTTCGACGTCACCATCGGAGACCGCAACGCCAATCAGGAATAACGGCGGAGACGGAAGCAGAGCGCGAAAGTTGCGGCTCTGCTTCTTTTTTGTACCGCAGCGCCATTTTTTGATACGATCAAAGCACGAGGGATTGGGGATGCGGCAGCGCGTCAGACTTGGCCGCAAACCTGTTCGCCGGACGGATTTTATGATTGCGAGGGGGAAGGAACTGTGCGAGAGAAAATTTTGGTCATTGACGACGATGAGAAAATCACCTCCATGCTGCGAAGAACGCTCGCCTTCGAAGGCTACACTGTCTTTACGGCGACTCATGGCATGGACGGGCTGAAGCAGATTTTGGAGCATGATCCGGATACGGTCATTCTGGACGTGATGATGCCCCAGCTGGACGGCTGGGAAGTGATTCGCCGCATCCGCGAAGGCGGCTCCAATGTGCCTGTGCTGATGCTGACGGCCAAGGATGACGTATCGGACCGGGTGAAGGGTCTGGATCTCGGCGCGGACGATTATTTGGTCAAGCCGTTCGCGCTGGAGGAGCTGCTGGCCCGCGTGCGCGTGCTGCTGCGCCGGCGCGCGGCCGACAAAGCCGAGCAGCCGACGAACAAGCTGCAGTATTTGGATGTGTTCCTCGATCTGGACACGCGCGAAGTATTCCGCGGCGGCAAGCGGATCGAGCTGACGGCCAAGGAATTCGAACTGCTGTCGCTGTTCATGCAAAATCCGCGAAGGGTGCTGTCCCGCGACGTGATCATGGAGAAAATATGGGGGTACGATTACAGCGGCGAGTCGAACGTGCTGGAGGTATATATCGCGCTGCTGCGCCAGAAGACGGAGGAGCACGGCCATAAGCGGATTATTCAGACGGTTCGCGGCGCCGGCTACGTGCTTAGAGGGGACGATTGACATGTCGATCCGGCTGAAGCTGACGGCTTGGTACACGGCCATTTTGTCGGCGACGTTGCTTGTATTTTGTTTAGGTCTCTATACGTTTCTGCACTACACATCATACAGCTCGCTGGAAGATGAGCTGAAAGCCTCGGCGGAAGATCTCAAGAGCCGGATGAAGCCGGAGCTGACGATTTTTTTGAACGATATTAATGTCGACATCAAGCTTGTCAACAGCCGCGGGAGCCTGACCTATTATCAGGTGATCGACGTGAGGACCGGCCGGAAGGGGCAGTCCAGCAATCTGAAGGATACGGGCATCGTCTTCCCGGAGCCGACAGCGGGGGAACTGCAGACGCTTCTGAAGAAGCCGATCGTCAAAAAAGTGGACATCGACAACCGGAAATTTCTGATCTACAATTCGCCGATTCTCGTGCTGCGGGGCGGCGGTCTGCAGGTCGGCGGTGTCATGCAGGCGGCCTATTATATCGATGCGACGGAGAGCACCTTCGCCTTGCTGCGATTGATTTTGACGATCGCCGCGCTGCTCAGCGTATTTCTGGCAGCCAGCGTCGGCTGGTTCCTGGCCCGCAAAGCGCTTCGCCCGATCGATCAGGTGATCGCCGCGACGAATCAGATTCAGCGCGGGGCGGATCTCGACCGGCGCATCGAATATTACGGGCCGCACGACGAGATCGGGCGGCTGACCTCGACGATCAACAATATGCTGGAGCGCATTCAAGGCGCATATGCCGAATTGGAGGAGGCTTACCGGGCGCAGCGCCGGTTCGTATCGGACGCTTCGCACGAGCTGCGGACGCCGCTGACGACGATCCGCGGCAATGTCGATCTGCTGGAAAAAATGTGGCGGCAGGCGGTGATGACAGCTTCCGCCCCCGGCAGCTCGGGCGCCGGAGATGCGGCGGATGGCGATTCGCAGAAGCTGCAGGTTTCGCTGGAAGCGATGCAGGATATCGCCGGGGAGGCGGAGCGCATGTCGCGGCTCGTCAACGATCTGCTGTCGCTTGCGCGGGCGGACGCCGGCTTTCAGATGACGAAGTCGCTGCTTGAGCTGAGGCCCGTCGTCGAGGAGGTCGTGCGCAGGGCGCAGCTGCTGCCCCGCAAAGCGGAATGGCTGCACGGCTCGCTGGCCGAACTGGACGGCAAGTTTGTCTTGGGCAATAAAGATTATTTGCAGCAGCTGCTGTTCATTTTTATCGAAAATGCTTTCAAGTATACCGACCGAGGCCATGTGCGTCTGGACGCTGTAGCCAAGGACGGCCAAGTCGGCATCCGCATCGAGGATACCGGCATCGGCATGGACAAAGAGGAAGTGCCGCATATATTCGAAAGATTTTACCGGGCCGATCCGTCGCGCGGCAAGCGGTCCGGCACCGGACTCGGGCTGTCGATCGCCAGGTGGATTATCGACGAGCATGACGGCTCGATCGAGGTGATGACGCGCAAGGGCGAGGGCAGCACGTTCGTCATCTGGTTCCCGGCCGTCGATCCGGCGACATGGAGCGAGGCGGCGGAAGAGCCGGACGAGGCGTGATCGGCAGGAGCGCCCGGGTCGTTCGGATCTTCGGATCTTCGGATCGTCCGGATTGAATGGAGAGTTCTGATCATCCGGATTGAATGGAGAGTTCGGACCGGTCGGTCTGTTCGGGTCGTTCCATCGGGCGGCCGATTCAGGTATAATAGATCGTAGCAACACCGGATCGCCAATTATCGTGTAAAGCAGGTGCCGTAATGGATGTTATCAAAATATCGCCCCGGGGCTATTGCTACGGCGTCGTCGATGCGATGGCGCTGGCCATGCAGACGGCCAAAAATCTCGATCTGCCCCGTCCTGTCTATATCCTCGGCATGATTGTTCATAATGCGCATGTCACCGACTTTTTTGAGAAAGAAGGCATTATTACGCTGGACGGCCCGAACCGGCTGGAGATTCTGGAGCAAGTCGAGAGCGGAACGGTCATTTTCACGGCGCACGGTGTCTCCCCGGAGGTCCGCAAGCGGGCGCGGGACAAGGGGCTGACGGTCGTCGATGCGACATGCCCCGATGTGACCAAGACGCACGATCTGATTCGCGAGAAGACGGCTGAAGGGTACGAGGTCATCTATATCGGCAAAAAAGGCCACCCCGAGCCGGAAGGCGCCGTCGGCATCGCGCCGGACCGCGTGCATTTGATCGAAAAGCTGGAGGAGATCGACGGGCTTCAGCTGGCGGACGCCAAAATTTTGATCACGAACCAGACGACGATGAGCCAGTGGGACATCAAGCATATTATGAATCGGCTGCTGGAGCGTTTTCCGCAGGCGGAGGTTCATAACGAGATATGTCTGGCGACGCAGGTCCGGCAGGAAGCGGTGGCGGAGCAGGCGAAAGATGCGGACCTGGTGCTCGTCGTAGGGGACCCGCGCAGCAACAATTCCAACCGGCTCGCTCAAGTGGCGGAGGAGATCGCCGGCGTCAAGGCGTACCGCATCGCCGACATTACCGAGCTGAAGCGGGAATGGCTGGAGCCGGTCCGCCGCGTCGCCGTCACGTCCGGCGCCTCGACGCCGACGCCGATTACGAAGGAAGTCATCGCTTATTTGGAGCAGTACGATCCGAACGATCCCGCCACATGGGAAATTCGCAGGACGGTCAATATGAATCGGCTTATCCCTGTCGCCAAAAGCAAAGCGTAAGGCAGGGAGGACGGCTCTGCATTCTCGCAGCAGCGGGGGGCGGAGCCTCGCCGCTCAGGGTCGCCGCTTAGGCGCCTGCGGCTGCCGCCGCATTTTCGGGAGGGACGACTATAACGAGTGCTTCCTTCGTCATCGGCCGTGGCCTGCGGTGTTGAAAGTTCGGCTCATGGATACCGCAGCATTTTCAACATAGGCGCCCATGCCGCTAGCACGGCACCATCAGAAGATGAAAATGGGTCGCGGGACCGGGGCTATTTTCAAGATAGACGCCCATGCCGCCGGCGCGGCACCATCAGATGGTGAAAATGGTCACGCCCCAAGCGCTATTTTCAAGATAGACGCCCATGCCGCTGGCGCAGCGCCACCAGAAGATGAAAATGGGCCGCGATCCCTGGGGCGCTATTTTCAACATAGACCCCCATGCGGCTTGCGCGACACCATCAGAA
>Ga0207865_100943_pt1 | contig 25732 bp, 27 predicted proteins | sample HigsolmetaAR204D_FD_184836 | JGI IMG/M metagenome (GOLD analysis project Ga0207865, IMG submission 184836) | Ionic liquid and high solid enriched microbial communities from the Joint BioEnergy Institute, USA - AR20-4-D (SPAdes) (version 2) ...
GAGATTGGCGCGGCGAAAATCGATCTGACTCAGATCGAGCTGCGAAAGGTTCTTCGCGTAAAGGTCGGGACGCTGAGACGAGTCTGCATCCGCGACGACCGCCAGCACCTGCTCGCGCGTCAGACGTTCGTATCCTTCCCACTCCGCTGCCGACGCCGCCAGCGCAGCGAGCGCCAATGAGGCAATCGCAAGACGCATAAGCTGACCCTCGCGCGCACGATGCGCGTATATGCGACGGGGGTCAAGGCTCGACTGCGGAACTCAAAATGGGGCTACGGGCGACAGGCTACGGCCTGAAGGCGCGCGCAGCGCGCTCTGACTCCAGCCTCCGGCCTCCAGCATCAGGCCGCAGTGGCCTGCCTAACGATGAACAAGCCAGCCGCCAACGCGCCAAGCGACAGCACCATCGACGCGAGCACGTAGAGCGCCGCACCGCCAAGCTGACCGCGCTCATAGAGCAGCGCAGCATCGAGCGAAAAGGCGGAGAACGTCGTGAATCCGCCGAGCAGGCCGGTCGTCAAGAACAATCGCCAATTCTGCGATGCACCAGTCTTGAGCGCGAGCATTTCGATCAGCACGCCCATGAGAAAGGAGCCGACCACGTTCACGATCAGTGTGCTCACGCCGACGCTCTGGGGCAGACCGCGGGCGACGAGCAAATTGACTGCATGACGCAGCGCACCGCCGATACCGGCACCGGCGAAGACGATCAAGAAGCTCTGCATTTTGGCTTGTGGTTGTCGTTGGCTCAGGCTCGCAGCGATTCTATCTCGCGGCGCGGCGGCGCGCCGAACATCCGCCGGTATTCGCGGCTGAACTGCGAGGCGCTTTCGTAGCCGACCCGACGCGCGGCCACGGCCGCATCGAGCCCCTCCATCAGCATGAGCCGCCGCGCCTCGTGCAGGCGAATGCGCTTCTGATATTGCAGCGGCGACATCGAGGTGACCGCCTTGAAGTGGTGATGAAGCGAGGAGACGCTCATGTGCAAGCTCTCGGCCAGCGCCTCGATACGCAACGGTTCTGCGAAACGAGACCTGATCAAGGCAATCGCCCGAGCGATGCGTTGCAGCTGCCCGCCGTTGCTGCACAGTTCCTGCAAGCGATGCCCGAGCTCGCCGGTCAACGCCCGATAGTGCAGCTCGCGCACGACGAGCGGCGCCAGCACCATCGCATCCTGCGGCGACTCGAGCAGGCGCATCAGGCGCAATACCGCATCGAGCATCTCTTCGTTCATGCGTGCGATGAACATGCCGCGATCGTTGCGCGAACGATCGAGCGGCGGCATGGGCACTTGCGAGAGCAGATCGGCAATCGCCGTGAAATCGATCGCCATGCGCAGACAGAGATAAGGATGCGCACGCGTGGCTTCCAACACTTGCGAGGCAACGGGCAGCGCCACGGACACGACGAGATAATTGAGCGCATCGTACATGTAGACCTCGCGCCCCAGCATGGCCCGCTTGCGCCCCTGAAGCACGATACAGAGCGAAGGCTCGTACAGGCTCGGCAGCGGCAACGTCGTCGAGCTGGATCGTACGAGCATCACGCCCGGCACCGACGTGTGATTGATCCCCTCCTGCGGCGCCAGCGCTTGCGCACGTTGCGCGAGCTCTCGCTGCCGCGGATCCGTTACGAGACGCTCCGTGTGAATGACCGCGTGCATGGGGCCACCCGTCGATATGCGGCACTTGCCGTCTGTCGCCGCTCCGAATAGCGGCCCGGCAAGCATAACGAACCTACCCGGCGTGCGCGCACCGAATCCGGCAACTCGCAGGATTAGGCAAGGACTCGCCAGGATCGGACTACGTCGCGGCGCGACAGCCTTCTAGCCTACTGGCCATGTCATCGGATGCAACGAGGAGGAAGCAATGAAGCGCACTGTGCCACGCCGTACCCTCGGACGAACAGGGCTGGAGGTCTCTGCCATCGGCCTCGGTTGCATGGGCATGTCGGATTTTTACGGCGACGCCGACCACAAGACGAATCTGGCCGTCCTGAATCACGCGATCGATATCGGCGTGAATTTCTTGGACACCGCCGACATGTACGGTGTCGGCCGCAACGAAGAGCTGCTCGGCGAGATCCTGAAAACACGTCGCGACGAGGTCGTGCTCGCCACGAAATTCGGCAACGTGCGCGCTCCGAACGGCGATTTTCTCGGCATCGACGGACGCCCCGAGTATGTGCGCGCCGCATGCGATGCGAGCTTGAAGCGCCTCGGCGTCGATCACATCGATCTTTATTACCAGCATCGCGTCGATCCCAAGGTGCCGATCGAAGAGACGGTGGGTGCGATGGCAGCGCTCGTCGCCGCCGGCAAAGTCCGCCACCTGGGACTCTCGGAAGCATCGCCCGCCACGCTGCGACGCGCCGCCAAGGTTCATCCGATCACGGCGCTGCAAACCGAATATTCCCTGTGGACGCGCGATGTCGAAGGCGAGATCTTGCCCGCATGCCGTGAGCTCGGCATCGGCTTCGTTGCCTATAGCCCACTCGGCCGCGGCTTCTTGACTGGTGCGATTCAACGCCCGGAGCAGCTTGCGGAAAACGACTGGCGGCGCCGCAACCCGCGGTTTCAGCCGGAGAATTTCCAACGCAATCGGCGACTCGTCGAAGCCGTGGAGGAGATTGCGCGGGAGCGCGGCTACACGCCGGCGCAGCTTGCGCTCGCGTGGCTGCTGCATCGAGGCGACGACATCGTGCCGATTCCGGGGACGCGCCGCATCGAGCGCCTCGATGAGAACGCGGCGGCCACGCACATCGAATTGTCGCAGGAGGAGCTGGCCCGCATCGACGCCGTGCTCGGCACGACGGAGGTCGTCGGCGACCGTTATCCCGAACCGGCGATGAGATTGCTCGGATTGTGAGCAAGGGCTGCCGGCGCCGCCGGCAGCCGAGCGCTCAATCGAGACGTCTGATCCAGATGTTCCGGAAGCTCACCAGGTGGCCGTGGTCCTGCAGACGCAAGGCTGCCTCGCCGTGCGGCTCGTACTTGGGCTCACCGATGTACGTGGTCGGCCCCTTGAGCTCGACGTCGTGATGAATGAGCACGCCGTTGAAGAATACGGTGATGCGCGCGGGCGACTGCAAGCTGCCGTCGGCGGCAAAACGCGGCGCGATGAACACGATGTCGTAAGTCTGCCATTCGCCTGCGGGGCGCGCTGCGTTCACGAGCGGGATGTGCTGTTTGTAGATTGCTCCGGCCTGGCCGTTCGAGTACGTGCGATTCTCGAGCGTGTCGAGAATCTGCACCTCGTACAGCTCCTGCAGGAACACGCCGCTGTTGCCGCGATCCTGCCCCTTCTTCTCCGGCGGCAGATGCGGCGTGCGCCATTCGATGTGAAGCTGCACGTCGCCGAATTTCTGCACCGTGCGGATGTCGCCCGTGCCCGGCGCCACCGTCAGCGCGCCGTTGGCGACGATCCACTTGGCCGGGCCGCCCTCGACGCTCTCCCACCCTTCGAGCGATTGGCCGTCGAACAGCACGATGGCATCGGCCGGCGGATCCGACGGCGTGACCCCGGGGCTTACGATCTTCGGAACCGGCTCCCACACTTCAGTGTCTTCCGGGCGTTGCGATTCCGCGCAAGCAGTTGCACAGACAATCGAAGCAAGAAGCAACGCGGCGACCGTTTTCATCTGGCAAGACCCTATGCGGTGAAAGCATTGTTTGTACACCGCACGCGCGCGTTGCGCCAGTCTGCGGGACGCGGCCCGCGTCTCGAGAATCGGCAGGGACGCTCGCTACCTGACAATCGGCAAGGTGCCTCCGACCGGCGAGCGTTCGGATTTGAAGTCCATGACCAGGTTGTAAGCGGCCACCAAGGCGGGAAATAGATTCGCGAGCACGCCCACCGAGTCCCTGCGGCCGAATATGAAATAAGCGAGCAAGAACGCGCTGCCCGACAAGCTCATGATCCAGAACGTGCGAGGAAAGACCGGGCGGCCGCGCACATGGGTCGCGATGACCTGCACGAACCAGCGCCCGGCAAACAGTAAAACACCGAGGTACCCGATCAGCTTCCAACCCGTGATCGTGACGCCGAAGACTTGCCACAGCACCTGATTCATACCGCTACCTCGCCGGACACAGATACAACGGGCGACAAGAATAAAGGGTTCAAACGTGCCCCGGGTGCTGGGCGCTGGCCAGAACAAGGCGCAAGCGCGCTCTTCCTCCAGCCTACGGTCTAGAGCCTACAGCCTGAAAGAGGCGCTCTGCGCCCTGGCCAGCACAAGTACGCTTGCGGCGCCTCGCGCGCCGAAGCCTTCGTCCCTCCAGCCACTAGCCTCCGGTCTCTCGCCTCCAGCCCGAGGCTCAATCCCAAAAATCCTCAAGCTCCTCGTACAACACCTTCCCGCTCACGGGATCGATGTGCAGCTCGACGCGGCGGCCGGCGGAATTCGTCGCTTCCACTTCCCACAGACCGTCGTCCCTCTCGATGTCCCGAATCTTCGTGTAGCCGGCACTTTCGAGCTTGGCGATGATCTCCTTGATGTCGAGCTCTTGAGCCGACTGCGTCTGGCTCCACACGACAGGCGTCACGGCAAGCGCAAGAACCGCAAGACCAACGAATCGCTTCTTCATGATGAGGCTCCTTAGACCCTTTGAACGCAATGGCTCCATCAGCCACGGAGCGCATCATGACAGCGAGGCATTGAACGGATCGTGAGCAGGCCGTTCATGATTTGTTTAGGGAGCGATCTGCTACCGTGCGTGCCATGAACGGCACAAGAACCCTGCTCCTGGCGCTCGCGATGCTACCGGCGATGCTGTCGCCGACGGCCACGCCGGCGGACGAGGACCACGAAATTGCGCGGCGCGCCGTCGAACGCGGCGAGATCCTGCCGCTCTCGAGAATCCTCGCGCTCATCGAACGCGATCATCCCGGACGGGTGCTCGAAGTCGAGCTCGACCGCGAGGATGGCCGCTACGTCTATGAGATCGAGGTGTTGCGCACGGACGGCCGAGTGATCGAGCTGACCTATGACGCGAGCACCGGCGAGCTCCTGGAAACCGAGATCGACGACGATTAGACGTAGCCGGCAGCCGTCGACACCCGCAGGCAACGTGAACGACAGTCGGGCGATGCACTACCCTTCTGTTTCTGCAACCCGGATCGGCAGTAAGGAACGATGCGCGTTCTAGTCGTCGAGGACGAAGCCAAGCTCGCCGAGCGCATTCGTGCGGCGCTCGTGGAAGCAGGCCTGACGGCCGACATCGCGCCGGACGGCGTCGAAGCGCAGTTCCTCGGCGAAACGGAAACTTACGATGCAGCCGTGCTCGATCTGGGCCTGCCGAAAATCGACGGGCTGAGCGTACTCGAGCATTGGCGCAAGGCCGGCCGCAAGATGCCCGTGCTCATCCTCACTGCGCGCAGCCGCTGGCACGAAAAGCTCGCCGGATTCAATGCGGGCGCCGACGACTACCTCACCAAGCCGTTCGAGATGGACGAGCTCGTGGTGCGCGTAAAGGCGCTCATCCGGCGCAGCACAGGACATGCCTCGGCAATTCTCGAGTGCGGCCCCTTGAAGCTCGACACGAATGCGGCGCGCTTCGAATACGACGGTCAGCCGCTCGAGCTCACGCCGCAGGAGTACCGCATCCTGGCCTTTCTCATGCACCACGCAGGACGCGTCGTGAGCCGCACCGAGCTCATGGAGCACGTGTACGCACGCGATGCGGACAGCGACTCGAACGTGCTCGACGTGCTGATCGGGCGCATTCGCAAGAAGCTGCCCGCACCGATGCTCACGACAGTGCGCGGCCACGGTTTCGTGCTGGGGCGCACGCGTGAGACTTCTTAAGTCGCTACGCTCGCGCCTGCTCGTCGGCGCGCTCATCTGGGTCGCTTGCGCCAGCATCGCCGGCGGTTGGGCGCTTTCCTATGCCTTCCGGTCCGCTGCCGAAGATGCATTCGATGCGCGCCTGACCTCACTCGTCTCGGTCTTGATCGGCTCGGTGGATGCCGACCGCAACGGACAGCTTACGCTCGCACGGGGCATCGGCGATCCCCAATTCGAACAGGTTTACTCCGGCTGGTATTGGCTCGTCGCCGACCGCGCCGGCGTACGTCTGCGCTCGCGCTCGCTGTGGGATTTGAGGCTGGAGGTGCCGGACACGCCCGTCACTGCAACGCCGCGCGTCATGACCACGCATGATCCGCTCGGACGCGAGATTCGCGTCGCGGTTCAAACCGTGCTGTTGCCGAACGCCGCCTCGCCGGTGACCTTCCTCGTGAGCGGCGACGGCGAGACGCTGCGCAGCGAGATCCGCCGCTTCAACGTGGTGCTGCGCAGCGCCCTTGCGGCACTGGCGCTCGGCCTGCTTCTCGCGTTGCTCGCACAGATCCGTTTCGGCTTGCGCCCGCTCGAGCGGCTCGTCCACGAAGTCGAAGCGGTGCGCACCGGCAAGTCGAGCCAGCTGTCCCCGCTCGAGACGACGGAGCTCGACGCGCTCGTCACCGAAGTCAACTCGTTGATTGCGCACAACCGCGAGGTCGTCGAACGTGCGCGTGCGAGCGCAAGCGATCTCGCGCACGCGCTCAAGACGCCGCTCGCAGTGATCAAGTCCTTGGAGACCGACGGCGAAGCCGCGCGAGAACGAAGGCAACAAATCGCCGCAATGGAACGTATCGTCACGCGTCATCTCGCACGTGCCTCCGCCGCTGGCGCTGGACGACATCGCGCGCTTGCGCTCTCGCCCATCGTCGATGAGATTGCACACGGACTGCAACGCGTCTACGCCGAGCGCGATCTCCTCATCCGAAATGAGCTCGCCGCCGACCTCGCCTATCCGGCCGATCAGGAAGACCTCGAAGAGATGCTCGGAAACCTGCTCGAGAATGCGTGCAAGTGGGCCACGCATGCCGTCCGCGTGAGGAGCCGACGCGACGCCGGACAGCTATGCATCATTGTCGAGGACGATGGCCCCGGCATTCCCGACGAACATGCCCATCAAGCGATCGCACGCGGCGTTCGCCTCGACGAGAAAACGTCCGGCACAGGGTTGGGCCTCGCCATCGTCACCGATCTTGCGACGTTGTATGGCGGAGAGCTCGCACTGGCACGGTCGGAGCTTGGAGGCGTCAAAGCGGAGTTAAAGCTTCCGACCTAGATGGGCGCTGGGCGGCTGGCCAGAATAGGCTACGGCGACGGGCAACGGGCTACCGCCAGGAAAGGCTCGACGCGCGCGCCTTTTGCCCAGCTTCCAGCCTAGAACCTCACTCTCGCTCCCACCCACGCCGCGCGCGGCGGTCCTGCGCCGTAGAAGCGCGGATCGGAGAACTCGGGGAAGACCTCGTCCGGCTCGCCGAGCAAACCGAAAGTTTCGTAGTCCTCATCGAGCGCGTTCTCGACGCGAACGAACAGCGCAGCGTGATCGTTCAAGCGATACTCGCCGCGCAGATTGAGCACGGCGTACGCATCGGTCTTGTCGAGGAGATTCGGCTCATCGCCGCGCAGATACACGCCGGAGCGGTAATTGACGTCGGCGCCGATGGTCAAGCGGTTCGTGACGAAGAAGTCCACAGCAGCATTGGCCTGGTGCTTCGGAATGCCCGGAATCGTCGAGCCGGCCGGCACGAGCAGCGCTTCTTCACCGATCGCTCCCGGCTCGTCGGCATCGTCATCGTCCTCGACGAGCGGGTGATTGGGACTGTTGACCACGAATGCGTCTTCGAACGTGGCATCGACGTAGCTGTAATCGAACGACCACCGCACCCGCGAGGCCCTCTGTTCCAAACCGAGCTCCAGCCCGGCACGGCGCGTGTCGCCGACATTGGCGAAGAAGCCCACGTTCGCCTGTGCGCCGCCGGTCGTCTGGAACAGAATGTCGTCGCGATTCGTCGCGTGGAACGCGCCGATGCGCCAACGCAGGCCTGTCGTCAGCTCGCCGCGCAAACCGAGCTCGGCGGTGCGCGCGACGACCTGTTCGAGCGGCGGATCGGCGAGGAATGCATTCGGCAGATTGCACGGCGCATCTTCGCTCGCACATGCAAGCTCGACCGGCGTCGGCGTGCGCGTCGATTCGCCGATATTGGCGTAGAACGTCGTCGCCGTGCCGATTCGGTACGTCAAGCCGAGCGCGGGATTGAAACGCTCGAAGCGGTGGCGACCGTTGAGCTCGGGCGACTCGCCCGTACGGTCCTCCAATCGGATGCGCGTCGTATCGAACCGACCGGACAGCGTGAGCCCTGTCCGGTCGGTTACCTCGAGCGTGTTCGCGAAATACACGCTCGCCACAGACACCTCGCTCTTGACATCCGTGAAGAACTCTTGCGCGAAGATCCCTGTCCGCGACGTCGAGCGGTCGGGATTCAGGCGCGCCACTTCCGTCGCCGAGTTGAAATCGATCCGCCCCTCGTTGAACGACAGGCCGAACGTCAGATGATTCGGCCGCCCCGCCAGCGCGGCGCTCCAGCCGAGCTGCACCGAAGCGCCGTAGCTCTTCTGCTCGCGCCGACCGATGTTGTTGATGGCATTGAGCTCCTCGTCGTCGAGCTCGGCTTCGATGGGATTGCCGAACTGATCGAGCACGAGCGTGATGTCGTCATCGTCCTCGTCGGAACACTCTCCGTCGCCGTTCACATCCTCGAAGTTCTCTTCGACGAGAAACTCGCCCGAGCCGATCTCGCACTCCTCGAAAATCGTGCCGTCGCCGTTGAACGTGTCCGTGTCGATCTTGCGGTAGTACGCATTTCCCGCCAGCACCAGCGAATCCGACAGTCGGTGCTCGCCGGACAGGATCACCTGCACGTGCGAGTTCTCCGTGATATCCGGATGCGTGAATACCTGCTTGCGATCGAGGGCGAGCAGCTCGGCCGGTGAAGCGCCGTTGCCGCGCAGCTTCGTATCGCCGACCGCCACGCCGAGATCGACGCTCGATGCATCGCCGTCGCGCCAGCTCAAGACTCCGAAGTAGCGCACCGCTTCGGACTTGGAGAAATCTCGCCAGCCGTCTTCCGCGAAGTAATCGACGTTCGCGTAGTACCCGAAGGATTCGCCGTGCCCGCCGTGCTGCAGCGAGGCCACGGTGCGGCCGAACGAGCCACCGTACGCTTCAAGACCGGTTCCCTGATAGCGAAATCCATTCTTCATTTGCAGCGACAGCACGCCGCCCAAGGCATTGAGACCGAAGACCGGGTGCGAACCGCCGAGCATCTGCACGCTGTCTACGGCCGACAACCCGATGAGATCCCAGTTCACCGTATCGCCGAACGGATCGTTGATGCGCACGCCGTTCTGATAGACCGCGAGTCCCTGCGGCAAACCGAGAAGCGGCGAGGCCGTGAAGCCGCGAAAGTACACGTCCGGCTGCAGAGGATTGTTCTGGGCGTGATTGATGTTGACGCTCGCGAACGAGCGGTTGAGCACTTCAGTGATATCGGTGGCCTGCAGCCGCACGATGTCTTGCGCATCGGCCACCTGAACGCTCGAAGGCACGCGCGAGCTGTCGAGCGTCGTTCCGTACGGCGCAGTCACGATGACATGAGTTTCGCTGCCGACCGCATCAGGATCCGCCGCAGCCGCGGTATGTGCGCTGCAGGAACCGATCAACGCTATCGTGACGGCCACTCTGACTCGGCGGGTGCTCGCGCTCATCCCCTGCTCCCTCCAGTCGCGATTCGCAGCGCGCAATACCGCTGCGTCTGACGCGCATCAAACTGCCTTCGGGCGCAAAAGTTGCACAAGGGAATTTGTCCTGATGTGCCCGGGAATGATTCCCGGTGACACTCATCGTCGGTTCGGCGCGGCACGCAAGCCGTTGTCACGATAGGTACGTCTGCGTACGCCGCGATTCGGAGCACAGATGCCGCCGCCCGTTCACCACTGGTCGGCGCGCGCAGCTACCGGGAGGGACGAATGTCACTCATGACACAGTGTCACGCTGAAGCACCGCACACAGGTGTCTCGTTTCCGTGGCGCGACGCGGCGATCGTGGTGGGCGCCACACTACTCTCGGCAATCGTCTTCGTCCGCATTGACCTCAGCGAATCGTTGTTCGCCTTCACGCGAGACTGGGAACATCTACAGATCGACGAGCTTCCGATCACCCTGCTCGTGCTCGCGATCGGGCTCGGCTGGTTCGCCTGGCGTCGGTATACCGAAATGCGCCGCGAGCTCGCCGCACGCGCAGCGGCCGAAGCTCGGCTGGCCGCGCTGCTCGAAGACCATCGGCGGCTTACTCACCGCTACGTACACCTGCAGGAATCGGAGCGCAAAGCGCTGGCGCGCGAGCTGCACGATGAGCTCGGGCAATATTTGTACGCGATCAAGACCGATGCCGTGGCGATTCAGCGCAAGGCGGACCGCAGCGAGCTCGCAGTTCACCAATCGGCGTCGGCGATCGTGGCGCACTGCGATCACGTTCAGGAGTGCGTGCGTGCGCTCATCGGCCGACTGCGTCCGATCGGCCTGGATGTGCTCGGCCTGCGCGCCGCGCTCGAGCACTTTTTTCAGATGGTGCGCGCGAGCACGCCGCAACGCGCGCTCAACGTGCGCCTGGAGGGCGATCTCGACGACCTCGACGACGCCACCTCGCTCGCCGTCTATCGGCTCATTCAGGAAGGTCTCACGAACGTATCGCGCCATGCCGGAGCGCGCAGCGTGGAGGTCGAGGTTGCCCGCGCCGCGGACGACACCGACGCGAAGGACGAGATTGCGGTGCGGATCGTCGATGACGGCCACGGCGCCGATCCGCACGCGAAGACGCTCGGGCTCGGCCTGCTCGGCATGCGCGAGCGCGTCGAGATGCTCGGCGGGACGTTCGAGACTCGCACTGCCCTCGGCCAAGGCTTTGCCATCTATGCCCGAATTCCGGTGACGGGTCGCACGAGGCGCCAGCACGTCGAACAGACCGTGTGCGAACCCGATGCTCGCCCCATCGCTTCCATCAATTGAGCTATCGCACCATGAACGTATCGATTCAAGTCTTGCTCGTCGACGATCACGCCGTCGTGCGCGAAGGCTATCGGCGTCTGCTCGAGGACAGCGGCATTCGCGTGGTGGGCGAGGCGGCGACTGCCGCGGACGCTTACCGAGAATTCTGCACGCGCACGCCGGATGTCGTGGTCATGGACATCGCCTTACGCGGCGTAAGCGGCATCGAAGGCATGCGTCGCATCCTTGCGCGCGACCCGAACGCGCGGGTGCTCATCTTCAGCATGCATCAGGAGATCATCTTCGTGCGGCGCGCGCTCGAAGCGGGCGCGGCAGGCTATCTGACCAAGGCCAGCGCGCCGCGGGTGCTCGTCGAGGCAGTCGCCACCGTCGCGCGCGGACAGCGCTTCTTGAGCCACGATGTTGCGATGGCGCTTGCGCTCGCTCCGGCACCGCAACCCACGACGCCGTCCGCACGGCTCTCCCCACGGGAATTCGAGGTACTCAAGCTGCTGGCGCAAGGCTGCTCGCTGAACGAGATCGCAAGACAGCTGTGCCGTAACCCCAAGACGGTCGCGAATCACCAATCTGCGATCAAGCAGAAGCTCGGCGCAGAGAACACAGCGCAGCTCGTGCACATGGCCATCGAGCTCGGTCTCGTGCCGCCGCTCTATCAGCTCGCGTGCGGCGAGACAGACGTGCCGCGCGCCCGGCAGGACGCGCGCACGCCGTCGTGACGAAACTTGCTATTCGCCGCCTGTGTCGCTTACGGCGGGCACGGGCTTGGTGAGCGCCGACGCTTCCGGATGACCTTCGTACACGGCGTCGCGGAAACGTTTGTGCAGCGGCACCTTGCCGAACGGTGCGTACTGAGTGAACAGCACCGCGACGATGTCGTTCGCAGGATCGACCCAGAACAACGTGTTGGCAAAACCGTCCCAGAAGAATTCGCCGACCGCGCCCGAGGCCTCGTCGCGATCGGCAGGCGGCGCGATGCGTACTGCGAAATCGATGCCGAAGCCCACCTGCCCCTTGCTCGGCAGCCAGGACACGTCCGTCACCTCGGCCGGCATGTGATTCGTAGTCATGAGGCGGATGGCCTCTTCGCTCAGGATCCGCACGCCGTCGAGCTCGCCGCGATTGCGCAGCATCAGCGCAAAACGCATGTAGTCATCGAGCGTCGAGACCAGGCCCCAGCCGCCCGGCTTCAACGGCCAGTCCTTCAGGTTGAATTCGGCAGGCCCCGATGTCAGCGGCGTGAACGTGCCGTCATCGGCGCGCAGATACAACGTCGCCAAGCGCTCGCGAGCGTCGCCCGCGACGACATAGCGCGTATCGCGCATGCCGAGCGGCTCGAAAATGTGCTTCTTGAGATATTCGTCGAAGCGCTCGCCCGAGAGCCGTTCGACGAGGAAGGCTTGCACGTCGACCGACGGACCGTACAACCAGCGCGTGCCCGGCTGATACAGCAGCGGCACCGAACCCAGCTTCTGCGCCATCTGCTCGAGGGTGTTCTCCAACGCGAGCGGCGCCGCCTTGCGATAGAGCTCGCCGACCGGCGAAGTGTCTTCGTCGCCGGAGGTAAAGCCCGCGGTGTGGCGCATCACGTCGCGAATCGTGACCGGCCGACGCGGCGGTTCGTAGCGAGGCTTGCCGGAAGCGTCGGTCCCGGCATAGACACGCAGGCCCGCGAACTCCGGTGCGTATTTCTCGAGCGGATCATCGAGGTCGAACTTGCCTTGATCGTACAAGCGCATCAAGGCAACGCCGGTAATCGGCTTGGTCATCGAGAAGATGCGTACGAGCGTATCGCGCTGCATCGGTCGTTGCGCCTCGCGGTCGGCGAAGCCGAAGGCGCCGAAGTACGCCTCGTTGCCATGCTCGTAGACGAGCGCGGATACCCCGACGAGCTGTCCCGATTCGACGAGATCGCGCAGCGTCGCGTCGAGCCGACCCGCATCGACCAGATGCGCTTGCGGCTCGGCATGATGCGGCTGCGGCGATGGTGCCTTGCTGCATGCGGCAAGTGCGCTCGCGGCCAGGAGCGCGGCCATCCATCTCGACATACCCTCACCTCGCTGGTTGGGACTGGAAGATGCCGCGCATTGTAGAGGCGCGCCCCCAGCGCGCGGCGCGCCGGCTCGTCAAGAACTGCGAATCAGCGCGCGTTGACGGCGAAGCGCCCCGGCCCCATGAGCCCGAGCGCGGCCGCGGTCACCAGGAACATGGCCTGCAGCTCGATCGCCCAGCCGCCTTGATTGTTGAGCGCGGCGATCTGGCCCATGTGCACGAGACCGATCGCGAACAGCATATTGATGACAATGATCCACGCGCCCACCCGCGAATAGAACCCGAGGATCACGAGCAGCGGCGCCACGACTTCGCCGACATAGACGCCGAAGGCGAGAAATCCGGGCAGGCCGGCCTTGCTCAGCATGGCGGAAATGCCGCCGACGCCCGCGATGAGCTTGTGAATGCCGTGCAGGAGAATGGTGCCGCCGAGCACGAGCCTGAGCAGCAGGCGTCCGATGTCGTTTCCCATGTGAGCGCTCTCTTTGTGTATCGACAATTGCGCAAATGCGCGCGACGACAAGCGTGCTTGCGCGCCGACGGCATCGTCAAGCTGCGCGCGTGTCAACGTATTGCGCGAAGGGACGCTATGAGGACTGCATCACAGTCAAGGAGGCTCGTATGTCGATTCGGATGCTGATTGCCGCAGCCCTCGTTCTTGCCGCCACGCACGCGCTCGCGCAGCAGCGCGAGCTCTTGTCCGAGCGCATTGCACGGATGGACACCAATCGCGACGGCCTGATCTCGAAGGACGAATTCGTCGCGGCGCGCACCGCCGCCTTCGCCGAACGCGATCGCAATGGCGATGGCCAGCTTGACAGCCGCGACATCCCCAGGCGGCTCGCGCGACGCATGGGCACGCGTCTGACGAGCGCTCAGGCGCAGATGGACTCAGACGGCGACGGCAAGATCAGCAAAGAAGAATTCGTCGAAGCCGGCGTGCGCCTGTTCGAGCGCGCCGATGCGAACGGCGATGGCGTGCTCGACAGTGCCGAGATCGCTTTATTGCAGGAGGCCCTCACGGAGCGCACACAGCTACGTCGACCGCGGTGAGGAGTAACGGAACCTACACGCGGGCATAGCGCTTGAATCTGGGCTGAAGGCGGTAGGCGGCAGTCTGTAGGACAGAAACCGTTGCGCCCAGCGCGTACGACGCGTGCTCGAGGGCGTGCTCTCCTACCGCCTCAAACCAGGACACCGCCATGAACAAGCCGAGATCAGTGCCGACTTCGCGCGTCATCGCGAGCAGGCGCCTCACATTCACGGCGGGCATCGTCTGTCTGGTCATGCTGCTATGCGGCTGCCGGCGACCGCCGCAGCCCGAGCCGACGCGCGACCCGCCTGCACCGCAGACGCAACGATTGCGATGACCCAAGCGTTACGAGCGGTGACGTACGCACCGCGGAGGGCCGAACCATGAAAGCCAAGCAAACCAAACGGACATCGCGATCGACAACGAAACGCACCGGCTCGAGCACGCACATGCTGCACAGCCCCTCGCAGCGGCAAGCTCGCGGCGGCACGAGCAAAGCCGAGCGTCGCTCGCGCACGTTGCGACGGCCCGAGCATGATGCGGACTTCGAGCTGCCGATCTGAAGGCCCTCACAATACCGTCAGCAGCGACGCGCCGACGCACCAGAGCAGCACGAACAAGACCGACGTGCGCTTGTACGCGAGCAGCACGAAACCAACGAGTGCGATCCCCGCATCGCTTGTCGATGTGATGCTGCTCGTCCATACCGGGTCGTACCAGGCCGCCGCCAGAATGCCGAGCACCGCTGCGTTGATGCCGGCCACCGCGCTCAACGCACGCGGATGCGCCACGATGCGTTGCCAAAGCGGCAGCAATGCGGCCATCAGCACGAGCCCAGGCAGAAAGATCGCAACGAGGCTCACCGATGCGCCTGCGATGCTCGTCGGCACCGCATCGAGCCGCGCGCCGAGATACGCCGCTACGGAAAACATCGGCCCCGGCACGGCCTGCGCCGCCCCGTAGCCCGCGAGGAACTCGTGATGATCGATCCAGCCGGGATTCACAACGGCTTCTTCAAGCAGCGGCAGCACGACATGCGCACCGCCGAACACCAATGCCCCGGAACGATAGAACGCTTTCGCAGCAGCAATCAGCTGCGGCAGGTGCGCATCGGACAGGAACGCTACAGCAAGCAGGATGACGTACAGCGCCAGCAACCCGAAAGAAGCGCCGAGCCGATAACGCACCGCCAGCACAACCTGCGAGCCGGCACCGTCGCCGCGGCACAGAAAGGTGCCGAGCAGCGCACCCGCCGCAACGACTGCGAGCTGCACGAGCGTCGAGCCGGCGTACAGCGTGAGCAGAGCGGCGGCGCCTGCGATGAGCCAACGCCGCACATCCGGCGCAAGCCGCGGCGCCATCGTTACGACGCCGTGCGCAACGACCGCCACGGCGACCAGCTTGAAGCCATGCAAGATCGCGTTGCCCATGACGCTGTCGAAGCGAGGCATCAGCTGCGCGAATACGAACATGAGCAGCGCCGACGGCAGCGTGAAGCCGACGAATGCCGCCAGCGCACCGGGCGCACCCGCACGGAGCAGCCCGAGCGCAAATCCGACCTGACTGCTCGCGGGACCCGGCAAGAACTGCGAGATGGCGACGAGCTGCGCATACTGCGCATCGTCGACCCAGCGGCGCCGTGCGACGAGCTCGCGATGAAAATAACCGATGTGCGCGATCGGCCCGCCAAACGAACGCAGGCCGAGCTTCAAGAAGACGACGAAAACCTCGAGCGCAGCGTTCACGAACGCGACTGCCCCATCAGCCTCAGCGCGTTCGTGATGACCGACACTGACGAGAAGCTCATTGCCGCTGCGGCGATCATCGGCGACAGCAACAAACCCAGGAACGGATACAACGCGCCCGCCGCGATCGGCACGCCGAGCGCGTTGTAGACGAAGGCGAATGCGAGATTCTGGCGCATGTTCTTGACGGTCGCGGCCGAGATCGCGCGTGCCCGAGCAATGCCGCGCAAGTCGCCTTTGACGAGCGTGACCTGTGCGCTGCTCATGGCCACGTCGGTGCCATGCCCCATTGCGATCCCGACATCGGCCCTCGCCAGCGCCGGCGCATCGTTGATTCCATCGCCCGCCATACCGACCACGTGACCTGCACGTTGCAAGCGTTCCACCAGCGCGAGTTTGTCGGCCGGCGTCATTTCGCCGTATGCCTCGTCGATCGACAAGCGCCGCGCGACGGCAAGGGCCGTGGTCGACCCATCGCCGCTCGCCATCACGACGCGCACGCCCGCGCGGCGCAACGCATCGAGCGCATCGTTGGTCGTGGCCTTGATCGGATCCGACACGGCGAACATGCCGAGCAAGCGCCCTTCGCACGCCAGGAACATCACGCTGCTGCCCTGCTCGCGTTCCTGCTCGGCGCGTTCCACGAGCGGCGAAAGGTCGACCTGCTCTCGTTTCATGAGCAGCGTATTACCCAATGCGACGGGACGACCTTCGACCGTGCCGCGCACACCGATGCCCGATGACGATTCGAACGATTGCACGGCCGAGAGCGCAAGTCCGCGCTCGCGGGCCGCTGCAACGATGGCTGCAGCTAGGGGATGCTCGCTGCCTTGGTCGAGGCTCGCCGCTAGACGCAGCACCTCCTCTTCGCTGTGACCGGACGCCGCGACGACCGCGGTGAGCTTCGGCTTGCCCTCCGTCAGCGTGCCGGTCTTGTCGACGATGAGCACGTCGAGCTCGCGCATGCGTTCGATCGCCGCAGCGTCCCTGAAGAGCACGCCTTGGGCAGCCGCACGCGCAGTGGCCACCATGATCGACATCGGCGTGGCCAAGCCGAGTGCGCACGGACAGGCGATGATGAGCACCGCCACGGCATTGATGACGCCGAATTGCCAGCCGCGTTCGCCGCCGAAGAAGCCCCACGCGAGCAGCGCAACGACGGCGACCGCGATCACGGCGACGACGAAATAACCCGAGACGCGATCGGCAAGGCGCTGCAACGGCGCTTTCGAGCGCTGCGCTTCGGCCACCATCTGGACGATGCGCGCGAGCACCGTCTCGGATCCGACGCGCTCGGAACGCATGACGAGACTGCCGCTCGTGTTGAGCGTGGCACCGATGAGCTTGTCGCCGGGACGCTTGGTGACCGGAACCGCTTCCCCTGTCAGCATCGACTCGTCGACGGCGCTCGTTCCCTCGATGACCACGCCATCGACCGGCACTTTCTCGCCGGGTCGGATGCGCAGCCGATCGCCGACGCGCACGCGCTCGAGCGGAACGTCTTCCTCGCGACCGTCCTCGCCGATCCGGCGCGCGGTCTTCGGCGCCAGGCCGAGCAACGCCTTGATGGCGGCACTCGTGCGCGAGCGCGCTTTGAGCTCCAGGATCTGACCGAACAACGTGAGCGAGATGATGACTGCCGCCGCTTCGTAGTACACCGCCATTCGTCCGTGCGCCTTGAAGCTCTCGGGGAAGACCTGCGGCGCTACGGTTGCGACGAGACTGTAGAGAAAGGCGGCGGACGTACCGAGACCGATCAGCGTCCACATGTTGGGGCTGCGCTGCAGGATCGACTGCACGCCGCGCGCGAAGAACGGTGCGCCGGCCCAGAGCACGAGCGGCAGCGTGAGCACGAGCTCGAGCCAGCTCTGCGCGTCCATGTTCATGAGCCCCAAGCGATGTCCGAACATCGCGAGCACGACGATGACGATCGTCAGCGGCAACGTCCACCAGAAACGACGGCGAAAGTCGACGAGCTCGGGATTCTCTTCGGCATCCGCGAGCGTCGGCAGTAGCGGCTCGAGCGCCATGCCGCACTTGGGACAATGGCCCGGTCGATCCTGACGGATCTCAGGATCCATCGGGCATGTATACACCGTCCCCTGCGGCGCAGCCGGTACTTCCTCTTGCGGCTGCGGCTTCAGATACTTCTGCGGATCGGCAACGAACTTGGTACGACACCCCGCGCAGCAGAAGTAATACGTCGTGCCGGCGTGCTCGGCGCGATGCGGCGAGCTGGGCTTGACCGTCATGCCGCAAACGGGATCGACGAAGCGAGCACCGTCCTCATCGCGTGTCGATGAGGAATGCCCGTGCGCTCCATGGCCATGAGCCGAATGATCGTGTTGCATACTCGTAGAGGATAGCCTCGGGCGGGCACTGCCGCTCGCCATTTCGGCTGCCGCCATGCAACCGCGCATCGCCCGTCGCGTTATCTACATGATGTTAGCGGCGGGACGCATCGATCCCAACGGCTCGCAAGGTGTTGTGCGTACGCGCCGCAAACCAAAGCCGTGACAGAATCAGAACTGCATGAAACCACTCGTCTACGCTTTTCCGGATAGTGAAACTTTTGCGCGCCGGCTGGTCGAGGCGCTGGCAGCAAGCTACGCCACGCTGTCGTGGCGACGCTTTCCCGACCGCGAGTCGCTCGTCACGCTGCAAGGCGAGTGCCGCGGACGCACCGTCATCATCGTGTGCACGCTGTCCGAGGCCGACACGAAAACGCTGCCGCTTTATTTCGCGGCGGCCACCGCACGCGAGCTCGGCGCAACGCAGGTCGGGCTCGTAGCGCCGTATCTTGCCTACATGCGTCAGGACCACCGCTTTGGCGACGGCCAAGCACGCAGCGCGCATCACTATGCCAAGCTGCTCTCGAGCGCATTCGACTGGCTCGTCACCGTCGATCCGCATCTACATCGCATCGCCGCGCTCGATGAGATCTACTCGATTCCGACGCATACCGTGAGCGCGATGCCGGCAGTCGCCGAATGGATACGCACGCATATCGCCGATCCCATCGTTATCGGCCCGGATAGCGAAAGCAGTCAGTGGGTCGAACCCGTCGCACGGTCGCTCGGAACACCCTCGATCGTGCTCGAGAAAGTCCGCCGCGGCGATCGCGACGTCAGCGTGAGCGCGCTCGATGTAACGCGCGTGCGGGGCCGCAACCCTGTGGTAGTCGACGACATCGCCTCCTCGGGACGTACTTTCATCGAGGTCGTCAAGCAATTGTCTGCCGCGGGCATTCACGACGTGACTTGTATCGCCGTCCACGCCCTCTTCGCCGACGATGCCATGGAGCAACTACGCGGCGCGGGCGCGCGACGCATCGTCTCGACGAATACCGTGCCGCACGAGACGAATGAGATCGATGTGCTGTCGCTAGTAGCCGAGGCTGTGGGCTCTAGGCTGTAGGCGGTAGCAAGCGCGCGCAGCGCGCCCTTCTGACCGTAGCCTGTAGCCCGTAGCCCGTAGTCCGTAGCCTTTCCCTGACCAGCGTCCGTTCTTGCGCTGGAGGCGGGAGGCTGGAGCAAGACGCACGCAGCGCGCACTCTTCTGCCCGTAGCCTGTAGCCCGTAGTCCGTAGCCTTTTCCCGACCAGCGTCCGTTCTTGCGCTGGAGACGGGAGGCTGGAGCAAGACGCGCGCAGTGCGCGCCCTTCTGGCCGCAGCCTGTAGCCCGTAGTCCGTAGCCCTTTTCCGGCCAGCTCCCGGCAACTCAAGGTCAGCGGGTTGCCCGCGGTAGCGGCCAACCCGCCGTCCGTGTATGCTCCCGCCCCGTCATTGGGGAGTAACCTCCTGCGGCGCTACGCCGCCGGGCTTACATCAACACACTTGGCCGGTTGGGCCATGGTGTAAGCGGCTTCAGTGCTTGGTGAGACCTTTGATCATGTCGTTCCGGTATGGGCCGCGGACGGCGTGGTCAATTGTGTCCTCCGGCCCTGAACGCTTGAACGATGGAAGCCTTCTTCATCTCCACCGCGTCCGTCGCGCTCGCCGAGATCGGCGACAAGACCCAACTCCTCGCGCTCGTGCTCGCGGCCCGCTTTCGCAAGCCGCTGCCGATCGTCGTCGGCATTCTAATCGCCACGTTGCTGAACCACGCGCTGGCCGGCGCCGTCGGCACCTGGGTCTCGCACCTCGTCGGCGAGAACGCGATGAAATGGGTGCTCGGCATCTCGTTCATCGCCATGGCCGTTTGGATGCTGGTGCCGGATCGCTTGGAGGAGGAACGCGAACCCGCTTCGCGCTTCGGCGTCTTCGCCACCACGCTCATTGCGTTCTTCCTGCTCGAGATGGGCGACAAGACACAGATCGCCACCGTGGCGCTCGCCGCGAAGTACGATGCGCTCGGCGCCGTCGTCGGCGGCACGACGCTCGGCATGATGATCGCGAACGTGCCGGCGGTTTTCTTCGGCGATGCAGCCGCCAAACGATTAAACATAAAGTGGATGCAGCGCATCGCTGCCGCGATTTTTGCGGCGCTTGGCGTCCTGGTGCTGCTCAACACGCAGTGACGGATGAAACGACGCGCGCGACGCGGCGCGCGTCAACGCGCGTTGCTCTCGCATCGACACGCAGCGCGCGCCTTTCGCGCTTATCTTCCAGCGCACTCACATATATCATTGCGCGTACTGGGGAGACGTTTCGCTGATGTCGTCACGACCGCACTCGCTCACGAGCGCAGCCGACGCGGGCGCCATGCCGTTCGCGAGCTACGCGCAAGTCTTGAGAATGCTGATGCCGGCCGCCAGTCGGATCGGCTTCTACGACGCGCAGGGTAAGACGCTGTGGGTCAGCGACGGCGTGGAAGAACCCGAGTTCCGCATGCACCTGGACGTGGTGCTGGGTCGCTTCGCGACGAGCCGCCCGGATCAAGAGCTGCGTCCCTACGGCGCGACGGAGCACTCGCAACCGATTTTCGTCTTTCCGGTGAGCGATGCAGCGCAGTTGATCGGCGCCGTCGGTCTCGTCTGCCGCGAGCTGCCCGCTACCGCTGCGTACCGCCGCCTCGAGCATGTCGAGCGCCTGCTCGCGCCCTTCATGCAGATTTTGACGCACGCGTGGCGCGCGACGCGCAAGCATGCGCCGACGCGAGCCGAGCGCTCAGAAGCGATCCCGCCGCTCACGCTTGCTCCTGCAGCCGACGCCTCGGCACCGCTGCCGGCCATGCTGCGCCGTAATCTCGTGCTCGCGACGCGCGCACTCGGTTGTTCGTTCGGTGCGCTCTTCGCTGCCGAGCGACCCTTCACATTGCATCATCGCGTGACGCCAGACGAATCCGATGTCGCGGTAACGGCCGCCATCGACAGCGTGCGCAACTCGGTGCTCAAGCACGTGCGCGCGCGGCTGGAACCGGTCTTCGCCAATCAGCTCGCGAGCAGCACGTCGGGACGGCTGCCCTACAAGCTGCTGGCATTGCCGCTGCTCGCCGAACCGCAGACGGTGGCGGCGGTGCTCGTGCTGTTCCGCGATATGAATGCCGCCGATTTCGATCAGAAGGATCTGGCGGCCATCGCACAGATCGGCGCGCAGATTCCCGCCAGCGCGCTCAAAGAGCTCCTTGCCCCGCCCGCACAGCGTGCTCCCGTCGAGGAGCTGCGCACGGCGACCGGGCAGAGCGACGGAACGCCGCACACGCCGCGAACGGCGAACGCACCGTTCCGGCCGCCGCGCGAGCAACCGCCGGCCCTCGGCCTCGCCGCGCAATCGCAGCCGGCACCGGCAATGCAGCCGAGCAAAGTCGTGCGCTTCGCCGGCATGCGCAGCGATATGCCGATGTCCGAACGCGTGCGCCTCGCGCTCGCAAACGGCGCGTTCGATCTCTACGCGCAACGCATCGCACCGCTCAAGGACACGCAGCGCGCCGAGCGCTTCGAGGTCTTGGTACGCTTGAACGACGGCCACTCGCTGTACACGCCGCAGGCATTTTTCGCGGCGGCCGAAGCGCACGAGCTGTTGCCGGAGCTCGATCAGTGGGTGATCCGCGAGCTCATGACGACGCTCAAGCAGAAGGCATCGACGCTGCGCACCAAGTGCTGGGAGTTCGCCGTCAACGTGGCGGCGCAGACCTTGCTCACAGATGAGTTCACCGAGTACGTCATCGACGAGCTCAAGCACAGCGCGATTCCGCCCGGTCTGCTCGTCTTCGAGGTCGCCGAGCGCGACGCGATCGAGCATCAGTACTCGCTCTCGATTCTCGCGAACCGCCTGCACGGCGTCGGCTGCCGCATCGCGCTCGACAATTGCCGCGCCGGCTTGCGCACGTTCGACACGCTGCAGAAATGGCCGGTGAGCTGCTTCAAGATCGACGGTTCGCTCGTGCGCCATATCGTCAACGACTGGCGCTACGAATCGCAGGTGCGCGCAATGGCGCAGATGGCCGCCGACATGGGGCTCGAAACGGTGGCCGAATGCGTCGAGACGGAACGCATCCGCGATAGCCTCCTGTCGATGCGCATCGATTACGCGCAGGGGTATCACTTCGGCCGTCCCGAGCCGCTCGCCGCGCTCTTCGCCGCCTGACGGCCGACACGCCCGCCATCCGAATTGCCCACGCCGACACCTGCTGCACGTGTCGGCACGCCGGCCTGCCGAACGTCCTTGGGCCATCCACACCGATAGGAGGCCTTATGGACCTGCGCCGGGTTTCGTTGCCCAAAGTCGTCTCGCGCGAAGAATGGCTGCGCGCGCGTAAAGCGCTGCTCGCCAAGGAAAAGGAGCTCACACACCTGCGCGATGCGGTGAATGCCGAGCGCCGGCGCCTGCCCATCGTGAAGCTCGAGCAGGACTACGTCTTCGAAGGTCCGCAGGGCAGCGTTCGTCTTCTCGATCTATTCGAAGGCCGCCGTCAGCTCTACGTGTATCACTTCATGTGGAACGACGCGCTCGATGCAGGCTGCCCGACGTGCACGGCTCTCGCCGACATGACCTTCAACTCGATTCCCTAGCTTGCTCAGCTGGAGGAACGGGACATCACCTTCGTGTGCATCTCGCGCGCGCCGTACGAGAAAATCGCCGCCTACAAAGCCCATCGCGGCTGGCGCTTTCCGTTCTATTCGTCGGCCGGGACGACGTTTCACTACGACTTTCATGCGACGCTCGACGAATCGCGGCGACCGATCGAGTACAACTACCGCACCAAGGACGAGCTCCTGGCAGCCGGCTTTCGCGCCGAGTCGCTCAAAGGAGATTGGCCGGCGAACAGCGTGTTCCTGCGTGACGAAAAGCATGTCTATCACGCGTACTCGGCGTATGCCCGCGGGCTCGATCTGCTCTTTACGCCGTACAACTTCCTGGATCTCACGCCCTACGGCCGACAGGAAGCGTGGGAGGACTCGCCCGAAGGATGGCCCAAGCAGCGAAGATGCCGTTAGCTTCGAGGTTCAAGCCTGCAGCGCTTGCATGAACGCTTGCGCAAACTGCGGCCCCTTGCCTTCTTCCTCGTGCTTGAAATACACGTACACGTCGCTGCAGCCTTGCGTCGCGGCGCGAACCCGCTGCGCCCAGTCCACGATCTCATCGGGCGTGTAGCCCTCGTCGCGCAGGCGAAAGTAGGCATAGCTCGCCGTCACTTCGAGCGGCGTCCAAAGGCTCTCTTGGTCCGCCACGCACAACGCCAGATTACGCGCTCTGAGCCGTGCGTAGACCTCTTCGCACAACCATGAGCCGTGGCGAAACTCGAATGCCGCAACGACGCTCTCGGGCAAGCTCTCGAGAAACGCATCGAACACGAACAGATCCTTCTTGAAGCTCGGCGGCAGCTGAAAGAGCAGCGCCCCGAGCTTGTCGCCGAGCTTTGCCGTCGTCTCGGTGAAATAGCGCAGCAACTCGCCACACTCCTTGAGCCTTGCATCGTGCGTGATGCGCTTGGGAGCTTTGAGCGAGAGCTTGTAACGCGGCGGCGTTTGTCGGTCCCAGCTCTGCAGGGTTTTCAGATTCGGCAACCGGTAGTACGTGTAGTTGATCTCGACGGTCGGAAAATGCTGCGCGTAGTACGTGAGCATGTTCGCCGGCGCGATCGCTTCTGGATAGAAGCTCCCCTTCCACTCGGGATAGTTGTACCCGGATGTGCCGATCCAGAGGTTCATCGCAGATCCATGCGACGGCAGATGGCGCTAGGCGCGCTCGCCGCTCAGCCTGCGGTACTGGCCGAGATGCCGAATCGCATGCTGCGATTGACCGGCCGCCTCGTAAAGTCGCGCGAGGTTGTAATGACAGTCTGCCAGCGTCGGGTCTTCCTCGATGGCGGTCCGATACGCTGCGAGCGCTTCTTCCGTGCGGCCTGAGTCCTCGAGCAAGACGCCAAGATTGAAATACAGCACGGCATGCGGCCCGCAGGCGTTCAGACCACGGCGATAAACCTGCTCCGCCTCGCGCACTCGGCCGTGCTCGTGCAAGAGCCGCCCCCAATTGATCCACGCCGCTTCGTTGACCGGATCATCGGTCGTGGCACGCTCATACACTGCGCAAGCCGCACGCCAGTCGTTCTCCTCCAGCGCCAAGCCTCTTGCGAACCAGTCCTCGACGGGCGGCGCAGGCTTCGCTTCTTCCTGCCGACGCTCGACGACGCGCAACACCCCTTCCTCGACGCTCACATCGAAGCCGAGCACGTACTGCCCGTCGTCGACTTGAAAATGTCCCCTGCCGTCGCGCACGACGACGCGATCGCCGACCGCGCTGATGCTGAGGCCGCTCAACGGCATCGTCTCGGGCAGACGCCGCCGCAAGTCCGCAAGCGAGCGATGAATGCGCTTCGGCGAGACGTTCGCCTCGATGAGCGTCCGTGCGGCGCGCAGCACGATCAGATCCTGAAAGGAAAAGCGATATTGCTGGCGCGGGCCGCGCGTCGGCGTGACGAATCCGCCCGTGACGAGACGCCGAATCGTGCTGCGCGACAGCCCCAAGACGCGTTCGACGTCGCGAACCGTGTAGCTATGCGTGGGCATCGACCGCGATCGTGATCGTTCCCGACGGACGCGCTCAGCGCTTGCCTGCCTTGCGTGCCGTCTTCGCCGGCTGCTCGATGCGCTTCGGCGCCTTGCGCGGCCCGAGCCGTGCGGCGCCGGTACGCGCTTCTTGATTCTTCTGCAGACTGGCGCGTAACGCTTCCATGAGATCGATCACCTTGCCGCTCGGCTCCGGAGAAATCTCGGCGACGGATATCTCCTGACCTTCGATCTTCTTCTGGATCTCGGTTTCGATGCGTGCGCGCAACTCGTCGTGGTAGGCAGTCGGATCGAAATGTTCGGCGGTCTGCTGATCGATGAGCTGCTGCGCGAGCTTGAGCTCCGCCGGCTTGACGTCCGCGCTCGGCACTTCGATCTCGCTCGGCGCGCGCACATCCGACGCAAAGTGCAGCTGCTGCATCGCAAGCACGTTGCCGATCGGCCGCAAGATCACCAAATACGACTTGCCACGCGCCGCCCAGCGCCCGATCGCGCAGCGCTTGGATTCCTTGAGCGCCTCGGTGAAAAGCCCGTAAGGCTTCGCCGCGCCCTTATCCGGCGCGAGGTAATACGTCTTGTCGAAGTACACAGGATCGATCGATTCGATCGGCACGAACTCCGCGATGTCGATCGAATGCGTGCCCGCCTCTTCGAGCGCCTTGATTTCCTCGGGCGTGAATTGCACGTACTGATCCTTCGCGAACTCGTATCCCTTGACCATCTCGTCGCGTTCGACGACGACGCCCTCCTTGGCACAGATGTACTGCTGCTTGAGCCGCGACCCACAGCCCTTGTGCAGCAAGTTGAAAGAGATCGTGCTCGATGACTGCGTCGCGCTGTAAAGCTTGACCGGAATCGCAACGAGCCCAAAGGAAATCGTCAACGAGCCGATGGAACGTGCAGCCATAAAGCACCTTTGCGCAGCAGCGGGCCGGAAAACGCCGGACAACGGCCTATTACGCTAAAGACGAGCTAGCGAACGCTATTCCGACATGCACGTACATCGGGCGCTGGCCACAAAAGGCTACGGGCTACTGTACGGACTACGGGCTA
>Ga0207865_100946_pt1 | contig 25689 bp, 25 predicted proteins | sample HigsolmetaAR204D_FD_184836 | JGI IMG/M metagenome (GOLD analysis project Ga0207865, IMG submission 184836) | Ionic liquid and high solid enriched microbial communities from the Joint BioEnergy Institute, USA - AR20-4-D (SPAdes) (version 2) ...
AGAGATTTGTTCCATTTTCGGAAATAGAGATGACATAGGTCATAAGCATAAAAAGGGTTTTATGGATTATCAATCCATCAAAATTACAACAAAATCAAAGTCGATTTCAATTCATCACGGATTCAGGAATTAATTTTTCTGGAAGAAATTGCCGCTTTAGCGCTGTTTATATTCAAGCCTTCTGGAAACGAGGGACAGGGAATAATTGACGGCAAAATACATGAACGCGACGAGGAGAAAAATCGGGATCACGTAATTGACACTCCTCCCGTTAATGATTTGCGCGTGGTTCATCAGCTCCGGAAGCGAGATAACGATCGCCAGCGACGTGTCTTTCAGCAAGGAAATGAATTGGCTGACGATCGGCGGCACCATGCGGCGCAATGCTTGCGGCAAGACGATATGCCATAGCGTTTGGATATAGGAGAGGCCGGATGAGCGCGCCGCTTCGATCTGTCCTTTGTCGATCGAGTTCAATCCTCCGCGGACGATTTCCGACAGCATCGCCGATTCGAACACGACGAGGGCGGCAATGGCCGCGTAAAATTTGTCAAGCTTTAATCCCACTTCCGGCAGCGCGAAATAGGTAAAGAAAATAATCAAAAGAAGCGGAAGATTGCGGATCGTTTCGACGATGACGGCGAAAAGCTGGGAAACGCCGGGGATTTTTGTGTAGCGGATCACTCCGATGATAATCCCGAAGATGAAACTAAAAAATATGGAAATAAACGCAACTTCCAATGTCACCAAAAATCCTTCCAGCAAAAATGCGAGATGCGCCGGGGAGTATGCGCCGATAAAGTCCATCTGTCCTTCCCTCCTCGTATTATCGGCTTTTGGCCAGGCGCCGTTCCAAATATCCGACGCCGAGGCTGAGCGGGATCGTCAGGACAAGGTAAAACAATGCGACGAAAATGTAAACGTCAAAGGTAACAAACGTATCCGACGAGATTAAATCGCCGAAATACATGAGGTCCAGCCCGGCAATGACGCCTAAAACGGACGAGTTTTTCACGAGATTAAGAAATTGGTTGCCGAGCGGCGGAATGACGATTTTGATCGCCTGCGGCAAGACGATATGGCGCATCGTCTGCAAATAGGTCAATCCGGACGAGCGCGCCGCCTCCGTCTGCCCTTTCGGAACGGCAAGGATTCCCGACCGGATGACTTCGGCGATAAAAGAGGCGGTGTAGACCATCAAGCCTAACGTGCCCGCAGTAAACGGATCAAAGCGGATGCCGATGGCGGGCAGACCGACAAAAAAGAAGAAAACGATTAAAACGAGGGGAATGTTGCGGATGAATTCCACATAGGCCGCTCCCAGCCAGTTCAGCGGCCGGATCGGCGCAATCCGGAAAATGGCGATAATGATGCCGATGATCAGGCTTCCGATGAGGGCAAGGACGCTGGCCTTTAACGTATTGGCAAACCCTTGCATGTACATGTCCCAATGCTCGAGCAAAATCGAAAATCGGAGCACGCTGCTTCCACCTCTTTCCTGTCTGAAGATGAAACAGATGAGCGAAAACATGCGCCGCCCATCTGTTCTTTCCGTTTATTCCTGCGGTTTTTTCCCGATCCATTTTTCATAGATCCTGTCGTACTCGCCGTTTTCTCTGATTTCCTTTAAGTATTCGTTGATGACCTGCAATAATTCCGTATTCCCTTTGCGGACGGCGATGCCGTAGGGTTCTTCGGTAAAGGTTTCGTCAAGGACGCGATAGTTCGGGTCTTGTTTGGCCATCCCCATAAGCAGCGCGTTATCCGTCGTGAGGGCGTCGCCTTGTCCCGATCTTAGCGCCGTGAACGCCTCGGCGTAGTTTTCAAACTCCAATACATTCACGTCCGGCGCCGCTTTGCGGATGTTTTGCGCGGAGGTCGAACCTTTTGCCGTCAGTACGGTCATTCCTTTTTTCAAATCTTTCACGCTGTTGATCTTGCTGTCTTTTTTGACGAGCAGCGATTGGCCGGCCATGAAATACACATCGGAGAAATCGACTTCCTTTTTCCGCTCTTCGGTGATCGTCATCGTCGCGATGATCGCGTCGATTTCGCCGTTGTTCAGCATCGGAATCCGCGTTTTGGATGTCACTTCTTTTAGTTCGATTTTGTTTTCGTCCCCGAGAATTTTTTTCGCCAACCCTTTGGCGATATCGATATCAAATCCTTCCACTTCACCGGTTTCCGGATTTTTTAAACCGAACAGGTTCAAATCATATTTGACGCCGACAATCAGTTTGCCGCGCTGTTTGATGGCTTCCAGCGCGTCGGTTTCCGCCGATTTTCCCCCGTTCCCGTTGGTCTTTGACGATTCGCCGCCGCAGCCGGCCAAGGCGATGCCCAATAGCGCGGCAAGGGCAAGGGCGGCCCAAAATTTCCAAAAGGATTTGATTTTCATAATAAAACCTCCTTGTTAATGGTTAAGAATGCGGCCCAAAAATAAAATTGAAGGCCGAAGGCGTGCCGCCTGCTTTGATTAATGGTTGAAAATACGGCTTCCCGGCAAAACAGGAGAAGGGACGAATCGATGACCTGCTTTGATTAATGGTTGAGAATACGGCCCAAAAATACTTTGGCGCGCTCTTCTTTCGGATTGGAGAAAAATTCCTCCGGAGGGGCTTCTTCCAAAATGCGCCCCTGATCGATAAAGACGATGCGGTCCGCGACCTCACGGGCGAATCCCATTTCGTGGGTGACGACGACCATCGTCATCCCCTCTTTGGCCAATTGTTTCATGACATCGAGCACTTCGCCGATCGTTTCCGGGTCGAGGGCCGACGTCGGCTCGTCAAATAACATGATTTTCGGCTTCATCGCCAATCCTCGGGCGATCGCGACCCGCTGCTGCTGCCCGCCGGACAATTCGGACGGATAGGCGTTGGCTTTTTCCGGGATTCCGACTTTCTCCAGGTAGTACATGGCCGTTTCTTTCGCCTCTTTTTCCGGGATGCGGAGCACTTTCCGCGGCGCCAGCGTAATGTTTTGCAGGACGGTCATATGCGGGTACAAATTGAAATGTTGGAAAACCATGCCGATGTTGCGCCGCAGCCGGTTGATGTCGACCTTTTTGTCATTGACTTTCACATTGTCGACGATGAGTTCCCCACTTGTAATCGTTTCCAATCGGTTGATGCAGCGGACAAGCGTGCTTTTTCCCGAACCGGACGGGCCGATGATGACGACGACTTCCCCTTGATGGATGGTTAAGTTGATATCTTTCAGCACGTGGAAATCGCCATAGTATTTGTTCACTTGATGAAAATAGATCAACAAACCTCCCCCCCCATTCGAAAATGTGTATCTTTTCTAAATTTATTGTAAATACCGCCTACCGAAAACGACGAAAACCAACGGAAATCTACTGCATCGCCATCGGATTCCGCAGGATGTTTATCTTTTTCTGCCCGGCCACCACGGGTATTGGGTGGAATCGGCGCCGGATGAAAGGAAGAGGGGAGGCTCATATTGGGTGGAATGGGAGACGGATAAAAGAAAGGGGGGAGGCTCGCAGGGCCAAAAACCGCGAGGGTCCTGCTGCAAGCCGACGGTTCCCGGCAAGAAAGGAAAAGGCCCGTGCCCAAGGGTGCTCCGCCCGGCAGCGATCAAAGGTTCGGTGACCGCCGGGCGGAACCGTTTTCCGGCGGAACATGGCGGAAGCGGACAGGCATTTTTCCCCCGCAAGGGACATAAACTTATAGGTATCAATGCGTGATAGCGGCGAAAATGAAAAAGCAAGGGGTGGTACCTGTGAGGATTCTTGACAAGATTGCCCAGGCGCGTATGGAAGAAGAAAAATTAAAATGGGAAGGAACCTTTGCCGAATATTTGGAGCTGTTAAAGGAAAAGCCGTGGATTGCCCAATCGGCCCATGCCAGAATATACAACATGATCAAAGATGCGGGCGTGGAAGAGGATGAGAACGGGAGGAAAAGGTACAAATTTTTCAGCGGCCATCTCTTCGGGCTGGAAGAGGCGCTGGAACGGCTGGTCGAAGAATATTTTCATCCGGCGGCCAAACGTTTGGATGTGCGCAAGCGGATCCTCCTGCTGATGGGGCCGGTCAGCGGCGGCAAATCCACATTGGTAAATTTGCTGAAGCGGGGCTTGGAAGCTTATACCCGGACGGAGAAAGGGGCGGTCTACGCCATCAAGGATTGTCCGATGCATGAAGATCCCCTCCACTTGATCCCGAACCATCTGCGGGAGGATTTTTATCAGGAGTTCGGGATCCGGATTGAAGGCAACCTGTCCCCTTTGAACATGATGCGGCTGGAACAGGAATTCGGCGGGAGAATCGAAGAAGTACCGGTGGAGCGGATCTTTTTTTCCGAAGACCGCCGTGTCGGCATCGGCACCTTCAGCCCGTCCGATCCGAAATCCCAGGACATCGCCGATTTAACGGGAAGCATCGACTTTTCCACGATCGCCCGATACGGCTCCGAATCCGATCCGCGCGCCTACCGTTTCGACGGGGAACTGAACAAGGCGAACCGGGGCCTGATGGAATTTCAGGAGATGCTGAAAAGCGATGAAAAATTTTTATGGCATCTGCTTTCCCTCACCCAGGAAGGGAATTTTAAAGCGGGGCGGTTTGCCCTGATTTCCGCCGATGAGATGATCATCGCCCATACGAACGAAACGGAGTACCGTTCCTTCATTGCCAATAAGAAAAACGAGGCCCTTCACTCCCGGATTATCGTCATGCCGATCCCCTATAATTTGAAGGTGAGCGAAGAAGAAAAGATCTATGAAAAAATGATCAAGGAGAGCGACGCCGCCGATGTCCATATCGCTCCCCACACGTTGAGGATCGCCGCCATGTTCACCGTTCTGACCCGGCTGAGGGAACCGAAACGGGGGGATATGGACCTGATCAAGAAAATGCGGCTGTATGACGGGGAAATGGTGGAGGGATTCAGCCAGGCGGACGCGGACGAACTCAAAAAAGAATTCGCCGATGAAGGCATGAGCGGCATCGATCCCCGCTATGTCATCAACCGGATTTCGTCCGCCATTATCCGGAAGGGGGTTCCCTCCATCAACGCCTTGGATGTGCTCCGGTCGCTGAAGGACGGCCTGGATCAGCATCCTTCCATCACCCCCGAACTGAAGGAAAAATATTTGAATTTCATCTCCCTCGTCCGGAGGGAATACGATGAAATCGCCAAAAAAGAAGTCCAAAAGGCCTTTGTCTACTCCTACGAGGAATCGGCGAAAACCTTGATGGAAAATTATTTGGACAATGTGGAGGCATACTGCAACCGGACGAAATTGCGGGATCCGCTGACGGGCGAGGAAATCAACCCCGACGAAAAACTGATGCGGTCGATCGAAGAGCAGATCGGCATTTCCGAGAACGCGAAAAAGGCGTTCCGGGAAGAAATCCTGATCCGCATTTCCGCCTATGCGCGAAAGGGGAAAAAATTCGACTACAACAGCCATGACCGGCTGCGGGAGGCGATCCAGAAAAAACTGTTCGCCGATCTGAAGGATATCGTGAAGATCACCACCTCGACGAAAACCCCCGACGAGCAGCAGCTGAAGAAGATCAATGAAGTCATCGCCCGCCTCATCGACGAATACGGATACAACTCGATTTCCGCCAATGAATTGTTGAAATATGTCGGCAGCTTGTTAAACCGTTAACGGGTTCGCCTGTCATTCTCTCATTTTTTGCCGAAGTAAAATGGCCGTTTTTCGTATGCAGGGTTCCCGTACGATTGTTCGCTTCATCCAGATAAATCCACAGTTTCAAAATGCGGTATGCAGGGTTTCCCCTACGCCTGTTCACACGCCCAATTTTTGCCTTGCGCCGGAAATTACCGGACGTTAACGGAATCGCACAGGAATGCGGGGGCGTGCCGGCGCCTTTCACGGTCTTACTCTTGATAATGCGAAAATACGCTTCACAACAATCCTTTCATGGAAAAAGCTGCTCCTTTTCCCGCTTCCGGGGATCATCGGAGCAGCTTCCCGCCTTCCGTTCATGTTCCCTTTCCATTTTGATCGGCACCGCCGTTTTCTTCTTTGGCGACGACGGCGATCGTGCATCGGGAAATGCAGATCAATCGGCCCGTTTCGTCGGTGATGCGGATTTCCCAAACTTGGCTGCGCCGGCCGTGATGAAGGATTTTTCCTTCCGCGGTGACCTTCCCGTCCCTTTTTGGGCGGATATGGTTGGCGTTAATTTCCATGCCGAAACAAATTTCGTTTTCCGGATCGATGAGCTGGTGGGCGCCCACGCTCGCCACCGTTTCCGCCAGGGCGACGGAGGCCCCGCCGTGCAAATAGCCGAAGGGTTGGCGGGTCCGTTCGTCCACCGGCATGCTGGCACGCACGTAACCCTCATCCAACACTTCCAGCTCAATCCCTAACGCATCCATTAATGTCAAGCCTCTCCCCCCTTTTTCTATAGCCTTAATTCAAGAAAAAAGGGGAAAATCCTTTAAGTCCGGAAAATTTTGTTCAAAAACTGCCGAACAACAATTTTTTCCTTTCCCTTTCCCGCTTTTCTCTCTTCGAGCCCCAAAGGAGCAGCAAAAAGGCGGCGGCCAAAATGCCGCTCGTGATAAAAAAGACGGAGGAAATGCCGAGATACCCGGAAATCACCCCGCCCGTCACAGGGCCGATGACGTTTCCGAGGAAGCGGAAACTGACCTGGTAGCCCTGGATTTCCCCCTGCACTTCCAAGGGAGCCGCCAGGCGGACATAGGCCGTCGTGCACGGGATGATGCCGCCCATGCACATGCCGTAGAAAAAGCGCAAAATGACGAGCTGCCATAAGGAATGGACGAAGGCCATGGGCAGAAACAGGATGGCGCCGGCCACCAACAAAAACTGAATGACCTTTTCATGGCCGATATGGTCGCCCAATCTTCCCCATTGGCGGGTCGCCAGCAGGTTGCCGAAACCGGAGGCGGAAAAGGCCACCCCCGCCAAAAACGCCACGTTTTCCGCATGGGTGAGCTTATTCACATAAAGCGCCAACAACGGTTGGATGGTGAAATTGGCCATTTGGACGGAAAAGGTGATCAGCATCATCGACAGCAGGACCTTTTTATGGAAGATGAACGAGATAACTTCTTTCCCGGTATAGGTTTTTTCCCTTTTCGCTTTTTCCGGCCGCTTCTTCTCTTTCACGCCGAAAAGGACGACCAATGTGGCGATGAAGATGACGACGGATGTGTAAACAAAGGTATATTGAAATCCGAAATGATCGGCCATCATTCCGCCGATTAACGGCCCGAACAAACTTCCCGTCACGTTCCCCGTCTGCAAAGTTCCGAGGACTTCACCGACGATTTTTTTCGGCGTCTGGGCGGCGATGAGGGCGAGGGAGGTGGGAATGAATCCCGTCACGGCGCCCATAAACAGCCGCAGGAGAAACAATTGGTGGACCGAATGCATAAATCCCATGAAAAAGATGCTGACCGCTATGCCCGTCCCCGTTATCAGCAAAATCGGTTTATAGCCGTATTTGTCGCCGATGCGTCCCCAGAACGGAGAGAAGAGGAAGGCGGTGATAAAGGTTACGCTGAAGACAAAACCTGCCCATTTTTGCACATACTCTTCGCTGAAATTCCCCATCGTCTCAATGTACAGGGAAAGAAAAGGCATGATCATGGTGGTGCTGGAGGCCACTAAAAAATTCGCGACCCACAAAATGGACAAGTTTCGTTTCGAAGGAGAAATTTCCATCACCTTCTTTAAATATTTCGTTTCTCTAAATATTATAATATATGAAATGGAAACGGAAAAGGGGAGGGCAAGTCATCGAGGGGGAGCGCATATTTCCGTCCGCGGCACGGCGGGCCTTCCGCCCGAGCCGGATGGGAATCGGCCGGCGTACGGCGGAGCAAAAGAGTGGGGCTTGCCGGTTTTTCGGAAAAGGGATTCCGAAAAAATGGAGATTGATCGTTTCACGGGGGGAATTCTGCCCCGGGTCAAACTGCCCGATTCCGAAAAAATGGTGATTGATCGTCTCTGGAGAACCCGAAAGAAGGGTTCGTCCCTTTTCGGAACAGGGTTTCCTTTGTATTATCCGGAGGGGAAAGACATGCGGAAGACAACGGATTCCGCGGAAAAAGTGCGTTCGGTCATAGGGGGAAAAAGCGGACAGTCATACTTTTAAGATTGGGAGGAGTTCCCATCGGCGTTCACGGGACTTTGCCCCGAACCTGTTGCAAGGGTCCGATAATTTGAACCCTTTCACGCGGCATTCGCGCGGTTTTCGCCTCCCGGTTCCGGCCATGCTTTTCGGACCGGGAAGTCCGTTTCAATTCCGCGGGGGATGGCCAATCCTGTCCCGGTATCGGGTTTCCGGCAAAAAGGGTGCGGATTTTGGACAAACCGTATCGGATGATGGACACTGAAAAGGATGATGGACAATTTTCATTTGATGTTGGACGTTTTTTCCGGGATGATGGTTATTCTTTCTTTTATGATGAACAAAGTTTTTTTCATGATGAACGTACTTTTTCATATGTCGGACAAATCGTCGCGAATGTCGGACAGTGAACGGCGGTGTTGGACAATTTTTTTTAGATAATCAACATTCCGGTTGGGATGTTGGACAATCCGTCTTCTTATCAAAGATAAATGTTGAACATTTTTGCCATGATGTTGGACATATCGAATGGCTGATTGAATTTTTTCCAAAAATGTTGAACGTTTTTCCCCAGACGTTGAACGATCCAGCCGCGATGAAAGAACCGGATGTCGGCCAGGGCCGCCGAATGTTGGTCAAATCAATGTGGATTTTGAAATTGAACGGGACGGAAATTGTTGAAAAACGATGTTTCTCTTCAACACCGCAAACCCGGCCTGAAAATTTTCCGCCAAACGGGGCAATATTTCCCCCCGGTCTTCGGCAGAAACCGGTCCGGTTGCCCATCCATGTATTTCTTGTTTCTTTATAGTAAAATAGCATTGGATTGGTTTTGCAAAACCGGCCGCGGCAGGGTGGAACGGTATCTGCCGCCGCGGGAATCCCGCAGATGTTCTTTCCATTTTTCCGCAAGTGCCGGGCGGAGATTGGAACGGACCGGGAAGATTGCCGGTACGGAAAGGGAACGGCCCGATTTCGGCCTGCCGTCTCCGATTGGCAAAGAATTGCAGGAAAGGATGTTGGCGATGGATTGGATTCTTGCCTTATTTCTCTATTTTCCCGAGGATAAAAGGGAATATATCCCCGCCGCCATCTCCTTCTCCATCTTTTTTATCGCCTGCGTTTTCACTTTCCTGTGGATCGTCCGTTATTCCAAAAAAGAAGAGGAGAAGGCGAAACATTTGGAAGAACAGGTGAAGAAATGGCAAGGGGAAGATAAGAAGGGTTGATGAAAGGGCGGGATCTCATTTTGATCCGGATCGATTGTTCCTTTGATCCCGCTTCTTGGCGGCTTGGGACAAGATTTGATTCGTTTTTTTCCGAAAACCGCGGATGGATGGAATGGAAAGAGGAACGGTTTCTGCCCTTTTCCCGGAAACGTTGATTCCGCCTGCGATAGCGGCACCCTTTTTAGCCGCTCCGGCGGCCGTTTCTCCGAAAAACATGATATCGCCGAAAGGGGCTGTTTTTATTCGGATGATTCCTTGATCGGGGGATCATCCTTTTTTATTTGGCGGGACATTCCCGGATCCGGGCCAATTGTGGAGGGAAAATCCTTCAGGTATTAAAATTCGGAACATAATCTATTTTTAAAAAATAGGATTGGATTTTTTTGTAAATTTTTATATGATAGGTATAACGAAAAGGTTGGTTTTCAGAAAGGAGTGACCGCCCTTTGCAGATTGAATTGAAGAACGCGACCGTCATCTTCCAATCGATAGAACCGGTCTATGCCCTGCAAAACGTCACCTTGTCCGTCGAAAAAGGGGAGTGGATATCGATCCTCGGCCCGTCGGGGTCGGGAAAAACTACGTTGTTGAACGTGATCGCCGGCCTGCTTCCGTTGACGTCCGGCTCCATCCAAGTGGACGGCGGCGATTTGTCCGAATATGGCCAGGACGAATTGCAGGAATACCGGCGCGAGAAAATCGGCTTTATTTTCCAGGATTATCGCCTCTTTGACCAGTTTACCGTGTTGGAAAACACGATGCTTCCCCAATGGCCGTATCAGCCCAAAAAGCTGATCCGGGAAAAGTCGGAAGCCGTGTTGGAAAGGTTGGGGATGGGCCATCGCCTGCACGCATTGCCGCAGGAATTGTCGGGGGGCGAAAAACAGCGCGCGGCGATCGCCCGCGCCATTCTCCATGATCCGCAAATCTTGTTGTGCGATGAGCCGACAGGCAATTTGGACGAAGGAAACCGGCGAAATATTTTGCAGATCTTGAAAGGATTGAATGACAACGGGATGACCATTTTGTTTGTCACCCATGATCAGGAAGCGGCGGCATACGGATCAAGGACGTTAACCATCCGGGACGGAAAGCTGCGGGAAGGCGGAGAAATCGGTGATCTTCCATGAGCCGGCTGTTGTTCAAACGGATTCTCCGTAAGAAAACCATCCACCTGCTGTTTGTCCTTTCCCTTGTCGGCATCCTTCTGGCCCTGCCCGCGGCGGCTGCTTCCTTGGGGAATATTCATCGCCAGGTGAAAACGGATATCACCTATTATGCGAGGGGGAGCTATGATCTTTTAGTCCGGCCGCCCGGCGCAAAACATCCGTTGGAAGACAAAATGGGGATTGTGCCGGAAAACTACATCGGCTTCGGCAACGGGGGGATTTCCGTCGAACAATGGGAACGGATCAAAAACCGGAAGGATATTGAGATTGCCGCTCCCGTCGCCTCCTTGGGGTATTTTACCGGGATCAATAACAACATCAGCATCTATCCGCCCGAACATGAATACAACCGCTACCTCATGCAATTTTACACGTCCGACGGCATCAACGACTATGCCATCAAGCCGGAGTACGCCTGCTTTATATTGAAATATCCGATGGCGTATCAGGTGGATGGCAATACCTTTGAAACGGACAATGAGTATTTGATCAGCCACAAGGATTTATTAAATGAATGCACGGACAAGAAAGCCGCTTTCCTTTTGCCCGACACCTATCATTTGTTGGTGGCCATCGATCCGGAAGAGGAGGAAAAATTGACGGGCGTTTCCTTTTCTGACATTGACCCGGATTCTCCCAAAATGGGTTTGGGAGCCATGTTTGTCAGAGACCATTTTCCCGACGCAAAAGCCGTGCCGGTGATCGAGGTGCTCGACGGGAAGACTTCCCTCAAAGCGAAGCTCAGGATCGATGAATTGGAGTTAAGCAGGAAGGATATCCAAAAATTCCGCGAAAGGCTGGGCCTTTCCGAACCGGGGGATAACGATTCTTACAATATATTTTTTATCAATCAATGGGGCACGGAAAAATACGACCGGTTGGTTGACGAACTCTTGGCAATGAAAGAAAAAAGCCGGAAGGAATACGATCTGGACCTGTCGGATTTTGTGAAGGTTTATAATCAAAATGAGAAAGGAGTTTATGTTAACGAGGAAGGAAAAATAGGCACGGTGTACGAGCTTCCGGACAGTTATCCGGCGGAGATGGGCTATTTTGTTAAGCATAACTTTGCGGACAGTACCGTCTATTACCGTTCCGGTTTTTTAAACTACGTAACAGAAAACGGCCGCTTGGCCGTGAAGAAGCTGGGCGAGTTAAACGGGGTTCCGATCTATCGGGAAATCGAAAAACATGGCATGAAAACAACGGAAGCATATCATGATGAGGCCCGGAGAAAGAAGATTACGTTCATCCTCGACCCGGTGGGCACCGTGAAAATGGGGAACAAAAAGGAACAGCTGGCGGCCAGCCCCCTCGGCATCTACCAGTTCGCCCCCGTGAAATATATCGGGGACGGCGAGCATCATGGGGTCACCCTGGAGCCGACGATTACCCCGGGCAGTTTCGTCACTCCCGCGGCGAAGGGGTTGACGAATATCCAATCGGCGGCATGGATAAAGGGAGACAAACCGATCGATGCCATCCGCGTAAAGGTCGCCGGCATTGAAGGGTATACCAAGGCGGCCGCCGAAAAAATTGAAAAAGTGGCGAAGGAAATTGAAGCGATGGGACTGGAGGTGACCAGGATCGCCGGGGCCTCGCCGCAAAAATTAAAAGTGGACGTCGAAGGCGTCGGCCTAGTCGAAGAATCGTGGACCACCCTCGGCGCGGCGGGGACGATCGTGGATGAATGGAATTTGACCAACGTCATCATTGGTGTCCTGTTCGCTTTTGTCGCCCTTTTCTACCTCATCAACCGGATGCTTTTTTGGGAGGTCGATAACCGAAGGGATGTGCTGCTCTTCCATCAACTCGGGTGGAAGCGGAAGCACATCATCGGATGGTTCAGGCAAGAAATGGCGGTTCTCCTCCTGCTTTCGGCGTCGATTTCCCTGCCGGGGGCATGGGCTTTGCAAAAATGGGGAAGATTCGGGGCCGATTTTTACCTTTGGTTTTTGATCGTTCTTCTTGCCGCCGCGTTCATCCTGCTCGTCGTGCTTCCTTTCAAATTTCGCGGCATTGTCCGGGAGCGGCGGGAATTCCGGGCGGCAAAAAGGAAAAAGGCCGCAAACAGCGAGTCTTTGGTCCGGAAAAACCTTTCCTATTACGGGAAGCATATCCGTCCGCCCTTCGCCCAGATCGGGATCGTCAGCCTGTTGTCTTCCTTTGTCTACCTCTCCATCGGTTCCACCGGGGAACAAACGGGGATAACCCTGTTGGGCGAATACATCAATTTGCAGACGGACCGGATTTCCGGCTTCCTCATCGGGACCTCCTATGTCCTGGCCGGTTCCACCTTGATCGAAAGCATCCTTTCCCTGCTGAAAGTGCGCGAGAAGGAATTGGAAAACTTCCGGCTCATCGGGTGGAAAAACCGTCATATTTTCCGGCTCTATCTGAAGGAAACGGCGGCCTGGTCCGCCCTGGCGGCCGCATCGGGCTGCGCGGCAAGCGCCGCGCTGTACAGCGCCTTCTATCCGATCCATTGGAAAGGATTTCTTTTCTTGGGGGCCAACTGGGCGGGGTTTACCTTGCTTTTGCTCGCCGTTTCCGCCTTTACCATCCGCTGGCGGATAAGGGGCGGTTCCGGCGGTATTTCCGGGAAAGTCCTGCAGGAGGGGAAAGGAAAGGTTGATGCGGGGCAAAGCTTTTAAAAGAGCGGAAAATCGGCGGTTTCCTGGGAAAAACGGGATCGGCGGTTAGTATGAGAAATTCTGCAGTGAGTGCCCAAGTGGCTCCACGTGAAAACCAAGAACGGAAAGTTTAGGATGTGGGATTCCGTTGCCGGCGACCTAGGTGATTCCCGCAAAACGCAAAACCCCTGTAAAGCGGCGGAAGGAGCGCGCTTTACAGGGGTTTTTGCGCATGTCGACCGGATGGGGCGTGGGAAAAACCCCGGAACAGCCGCAAGGTTTGTCCGGCGCATGTAATGGGATTGCATCTGGATCAAAAAGTTTCCCGAATAACCGCAAGGCGCTGTTTGGTGCACGCGCGGGATCGGCATCGGGCCGCAGAGCTTCCGGATGAATGCGATGTTTTATCCGGCCATGCAAACATCCGGACGCCGGGCAGGCGGATTGGAGAGTTTCGTCTCCCCGCGGAAGGCGGATATGCAAGGATCCGCCGATCTGCCGCCGTGCTTTTTTGAATAGGAGACGGACGAAGAAAGAAAGGTTCTGAACCTGATCAGTTGCACATATTGGAAGCGATGAAAGGAGATCGTTATGAACGAACAACAACAGGAGGCATAAACCCCGGCCAATTCCTGCTGTTGTAATTTTTCGACCGTTATGAACGAACAACGGGGAACCGGAAAAATTGCGGAAACGCCGGATCATGCACGCGTGCGGATCGTGCCTGCCAGCCATTGGCGAAAATCCCGCTTTGGGCATGAGGGATTTTTCCGCAAACGGCCGTGATTTCCTTTTTTGCGGCGGATTCGAACCGTTACGAGAACGCCCGTTTGAACCGCTGCAATCCTTCCTCCAGCATCGGCCTGGGGCAGGCGATGTTCATCCGCAGGAATCCGTCGCCCTCCTCGCCGAATTTTTTCCCCGGTTCCAACAGGATTTTTCCTTTTTCGATCAAAGCCTTCATCAATTGTTCCTCGGGAAGCTGCAATTCCCGGCAATCGAGCCAGAGCAGATAGGTGCCTTCCGGAACGACCGGCCGGACCGCAGGCAGCTCCGTTTTTAGAAATTCAATGGACATCCTCACGTTTTCTTTCAGGTAAGAAAGCAGTTCCTCCAGCCATTTTTCCCCGTGTTGATAGGCGGCCTCCATGGCGATGTTGGCAAAAAGATTGGGACCGTGGAAAGCGATTTTCTGCTGCTCCCTTTTCACCTTTTTCCGGATGTCCCGGTCGGCGATGACCATAAATGAGGCCTGCAATCCGGGGATGTTGAAGGTTTTGCTCGGCGCCATGAAGGTGATGCTTTGTCTTTCCCACGCGGGATGCAAAGACGCGATCGGCAGATGGCGATTCGGTTCATACACGATATCCGCATGGATTTCATCGGACAGGATGTAGACCCCGTATTTTTCGCACAATGCCCCGATCGCTTCCAGCTCGTCCCTTTTCCAGACCCGTCCGACCGGATTGTGGGGGCTGCATAAAAGAAAGGCTTTTACCCCGTTTTTCAGCTTCCTTTCCAGATCGTCGAAATCGATCGTATAAGCATTCCCGTCGTACACCAAAGGATTGACGGCAAGTTCCCGGCCGTTGTTTTTGATCACCTGGTAGAAAGGGTGATAAACCGGGGATTGGATCAGGATCTTGTCCCCCGCATCCGTGAGGGCGCGGATGGCCAGGGCGAGGGAGGAGACGACGCCCGGACCCAACAGGATGGAATCTTCCGGGACCGTCCAGTGAAATCTTTTTTCCAGCCATAGCCGGATCGTTGAAAATAGGGAGCCGGGGGGAGCGGCGTAGCCGTAAATCCCGTGTTCCGCCCGTTCGATCAAAGCTTCCGTGATTTCCTTCGGCGAAAGGAAATCCATATCGGCCACCCACATGGGCAAGAGATCGTCCCGTCGATAGAATTTTTTCGGGACCTTCCATTTGACGCTGTCGGTTGACGTTCGGTCGATCCATGCGTCGGAAAAAACAGCCATCCCGATCCTCCTAACCGTTTTTTCCTTATCATACCAAAAAATGATCCGGATGGGGGAACGGAAGGACTTTCGGCTCGTGTATCAAACGGGACGCGGGAAGAAAAAGGGAAAATCTTTTTCACCTGTTCCAAAAATATGTTATAATTTTTGAATCATACGCATAAAGGAAAACTATGGACTTAGGAGTGTTGTCATGAATGATAAATGGAAAGTCGGAAGCGTCGTCAAAGGGAAAGTGATCGGCATCCAACCGTATGGCGTGTTCGTGCAGTTATCCGATCATGTCCAAGGATTGGTTCATATATCCGAAATTACGAATGGCTATGTAAAAAATATCCATGATTATGTGAAAATCGGCCAGGTGATCCGCGTAAAAATCATCGGCGCATCCGGGGAAGGGAAACTCCGGTTGTCGATGAAAAGTTTGGAAAAGAAGCAAAAACCGCCGAAAAGAAAGCGCCCTGACGCGAAAATGGCCGATGCGAAATACCGCCGTGTCAACCTTCCTTCCGGACGGGGATTTTATCCTTTAAAGAAAAAGCTGAAAGAGTGGATCGCCCAATCAATGGAAGAATATTCCATCAAACGTTAAGGCCGCTGCCCATTTTTCTTCCCTCGAACGGATCATGCCTCGAAACAGGGCTTGCGTTTCCATGCGCGGGCACTTTCCTCATCCTTTTCCTTCCGCCGATGTCACCGGGGAACCGTCTTTTTGCCTTTCCCCTTTTATCCCTTTCTCCGCCTGAAAGCATCCGTTACAATAAGAATATAGCGTGAAATTTTCATTGGAATGGGGGTTCAAACATTGGCGCATCGTTTCACGGAAGAAATCATTGAATTGACGGAAAAGTACGGCGCCCGCAATTATCATCCGCTGCCCGTGGTCATTTCCAAAGCGGAAGGGGTATGGGTGGAAGATCCCGAAGGCAATAAATATTTAGACATGCTCAGCGCCTATTCGGCCGTCAATCAGGGCCACCGCCATCCGAAAATCGTCCGGGCGTTAAAAGAACAGGCCGATCGGGTTACGTTGACATCCCGGGCCTTTCACAACGACCAATTGGGCCCGTGGTATGAAAAAGTGGCCCGACTGACGAAAAAAGAGATGGTCCTGCCGATGAACACCGGCGCGGAAGCGGTGGAGACGGCGGTCAAAGCGGCGAGGCGCTGGGCTTACGATGTCAAAGGCGTCGAAGAAAACAAGGCGGAAATTATCGCCTGCGAGGGGAACTTCCACGGACGGACGATGCTCGCCGTCAGCTTATCGTCGGAGCCGGAATACCAACGGGGGTTCGGTCCCCTGCTGCCGGGCATTAAACTCGTTCCATACGGCGATTTGGAAGCGCTAAAGGAAGCGATTACCGAAAATACCGCCGCTTTTCTCGTCGAACCGATCCAAGGGGAAGCCGGCATCCATATTCCGCCGGACGGCTATTTGCGGAAGGCCTACGAGATTTGCAAGGAGAACAAGGTGCTGTTTCTCGCCGATGAAATCCAATCCGGTTTGGGCCGGTCGGGAAAAATGTTCGCCTGCGACTGGGAAGGGGTCGTTCCCGATGTCTACATATTGGGAAAAGCGCTGGGCGGCGGGGTTTTCCCGATTTCCTGCGTCGCCGCCGACCGGGACATTTTGGGCGTCTTCAATCCGGGTTCCCACGGCTCCACCTTCGGCGGGAATCCCCTGGCCTGCGCCGTATCCATCGCCGCCCTGGACGTGATCGTGGAGGAGGACCTGCCGCGCCGATCCCTGGAGCTCGGCGGGTACTTCCTGGAAAAATTGCGGACGATCGACCATCCCGACATAAAGGAAGTCCGGGGGAGGGGATTATTTATCGGCATCGAATTGCACACCCCCGCCCGGAAATATTGCGAAGCGCTGAAAGCGAAGGGGCTGCTCTGCAAAGAAACCCATGAAAACGTCATCCGCTTGGCCCCACCCCTCGTCATCACCAAGGAGGAGCTGGATTGGGCCTTTGAACGGATTCAGGCGGTGTTTGCGGAAATGCGGCCGGCGGCCGTGTAATTTTCGGCGGATGAACCGGGACATGGGGATCGAAAAATAATAGAAAAGATGGAGCTTGAATACTTCGTTCTGTTAATTAAGGAGCAGAAAATCAAGGAGGGTGCTTCAAAAGGGGTTCTTTTGGGCACCCTTCCTTTTTGAGAAATATGACTGAAGTCTATAAAACTTTTTTGCCAAGGTAAAATTTTTTCGAAAAAAAGAGAGAATGGAAGCTGGGGCAAAATAAGTTGTTTAACTTCTCGATCATTCCTCAAAATGTCCCGATGCCCGATGTTAAATATCCGCGGGGAGAACAGATTGGAAAAATGTCGAAAATTGTCATTCTAAAATTGTTGGAATTTATTATAAAATATGTTAAATTTTGATTTATAGAAAAAGCATGGCATATCCAAATGGTTTTCGAACTTCAGAAGTTGGGAGATTGGATCATCATTGTTCGATTCCATTTATTTTGGAGAATGTCAGGAAAAATCTTTTGACTTGATGACGCCCGCATTAATAGAAACCATAGACATCCACAGCTGCGAAAAAGTCTCCGAATCCCTTCAAAGGATGGTTGTTATGGCTCTGTTTTTAGGCAAAAGGCTGCTGTTGAGCAAATCCCTCTATATTTCTTTAGGGTTCGGCCTGTTTTTATCCCTTTATCATGTGAAGGCGGAAATCATTCCCCAATTGCTATGGCTGACCTTGGGGCTCCAAAAGAACCAGGGGATTGATTTCACCCCTTATTCCGAATGGTTTGGCACGGGCCTGTCCGTCCTTTCATCGGTTTTTTTCATCACCCTGCCCATTTTGGCGTCGCTTCCCTTTTCCGACACGTATTTGAAAGACGGGCAAACGGGGTATTTCACGGCCATTCTGTCGAAGGGAAAGACCGGCCGCTATTTCGCGGGGCTGTATTTTTACAATTTTTTCGCGGCGGCGCTCATCAGTGCCATTCCTTTGCTGGTCAATCTTTATTTTTCCTTTATGATCTTGCCGGACGTAAAACCGGATCCGATTGTCAATAATCGGCTTTATCTAAGCCCGGATGCAACCTTTTTCCAACCGTTGTATTACAGCTATCCGCTTCTCCATATTTTCTTTTATATTTTGCTTGTGTCCTTGTTTTCCGGAATGTTCGCCAGCCTTTCTTTAAGCCTTTCCTTTTACGTCAATAACCGCTTTCTCGCCCTGACCGGCTCTTTTCTCATCGTGATGGTTTTGACCCTCGTCCTCCAGGGCTTCGGAAAGTACGGCTGGGTTCCTTCCGATTTTTTGCGGCAATTTGCTACTGATTCCGTGTCTTTTCCCGTTGCGGCCGCCATTTTTTTGACAGGCATGCTGGCGAGTGCAGCCGCCTATCTGTACGGGGTGAAAAAACTTGTCATTCCTTAACTTTTTCAAAGTATTTTTCATGGATTGGCAGCGCTCCCTTTGGAAGATGGCTGCCTGCATCGGAATATTGATCCTGGGAATCTCGGTATTTTCCAATATTGAAACCTTATTTCCGTGGGAACGGGGGCTTCCGGACGTTTTTAACATGTTGTTCATCGAATCAAGTCTGCTTGCCTTCTCTGCTCCCGCCTTTTTGGTCATCCTTTTTTTCGTCCTGACGCCTTTGTTCCAACCGCTGAGGATCGTCCGCTTTCAAAAACGGGAGATTTTGGCTTGGACCGTGTTCCGGACCGTTTTCTTCACCGTGCTTATTTATCTGGCCGCTTATTTTGCTTTCGGGTTTTTGTTTGCCTGGCTGAAAACCGGTTCGCTCCAAAACACGTGGGCGACGAAAGAAGGAACGCCGTATCTCATTTATAAGGATGAAATTGATTTATCCTTATTCGCGACGCCTTACATGATTCTCCGCTACGGGCTGACCGAGTTTTCGGCTTTCCTGTTTCTCGGCCTTGCCGCCGCCTTCCTATATTTGTTATCGGACCGTTATATTTATGCGTTTTTTCTAGTTGTAGGGTTTCTTATTTTTGACTTTGCCCTGCATTCGTTATTTATGATATCCCTATTTTTGAATAAGGCCGCGGTAAGGTTGGGAACATGGGGTGACGGGAAGGATTTATTGGGAATCGTCCTGTATTTTTTCGGGCTGTCGGTTGTGTTGATGATCGGCATTTTTATTTTGCTGCTGCGGAAAGATTTCCTGTCCCGGAGCGGAAAGAAGGAGTAGCCCATGGCAAAAGAAATATTCTTTTTCTTGTACAGGGACGTCTTGATCGGGTTGTCATCCCTCCGTTATCGTTTCCTTTTCTGTCTCATGATGTTTACGGCGATGGCCATCCTTTCCGTCTACCAGCTGCAAACTTCGGCCGAGCTCCTGGGCATGGACCGAAACATGCTGACGTATACGGATCTATTGTTTTCCCTTTTCCAAGGCGTTGATTATGAAATTGTCGAAAAAAATTTTTGCCCTTCCCTTTTTCATGGTTCCTGTTGCAGATGATGATTCCCTTTCTTTTAGGGGCGTATGCGCGGGATGACCTTTTCTTGCATACCTCCTTCTTGTTCGTCCGGGCGAAAAGACGGTTGTCCATCTGGCTGGCCAAAGTGCTTTTTTCCCTCTTGGCCGTCATCCTTGTCTTTCTTTCCTTTCTTGCCGTCTCTTGGCTGATCGCCGCCGTTTTTTTCTCGCCTGACATCGGCTTTCGGGAATATGGCGACGCGAAAATAAAACCGGCCATCGGCGGGGGATGGACGGCCGTCCGCCTGACTTGGCTGACCATCGCCTTACCCTTTCTTTTAAACCTGTGCGGCGCCGCGGTATATACGATGTTTTCCCTTCTTATCCGGCCGGTCTACTTGTTCCTTATCTTCGCGTCGATCTACATATTATCGGTATATACCGCCAATCCGTTTCTTCCGGGAAGCTACGGGATGATTTTGCGCCACGGGATGTTTGACCCGGCGAGGGGGTTTTCCACGGCCGCATGCGTCATGTATTTTTCCGTCACCCTTCTTGCGGCGGGCGTGATCGGCTACCGCCTGTTTAAAAGAGCGGACATTTTGTATTTCGGAAAGGATTGATCCCCATGACCGACTATATCGTCATTGAACAATTGACGAAAAAGATTCAGGGAAACATCGTTTTGAACGATATAAGCATCAAATTGTCCAAGGGAAAAATTTACGGATTTCAGGGCAGGAACGGATCCGGAAAAACGATGCTGTTCCGCGCCATCGCCGGATTGATCCGGCCGACGCAAGGAAAAGTGACCGTAAGCGGAAAGGAAATCGGGAAGGATGTCTCCATCCCCGAAAACATCGGAGTTCTGATCGAAAATCCGGGGTTTATTCCCGAATATACGGGGATGAAAAATTTGGAACTCCTTTCTTATATTCAAAGGAAAATCACGAAAAAAGAAGTGGCCGAAGCGTTGGAAAAAGTCGGGCTGGATCCGAAGGATAAACGAAAATACAAAAAATATTCCTTAGGGATGAAACAAAGGCTCGGCATTGCCCAGGCCATTATGGAAAATCCCGATCTTATCATCCTGGATGAACCGACGAATTCTTTGGATGAGGAAGGCGTGAAACTCCTCAACTCGCTGCTCGCACAATTAAAAAGGGAAGGAAAAACGGTTTTGATCGCCAGCCATGAACGGGAGTGGATTCGCGGCGTGGCGGATGAAATTTTTGTGATGGATGGCGGGAAGATCGTCGGCCATGAGGTGATCTCCGGTGACGGGTAAAAAGCTGTTCTTCTTTTTGTTCATCCCCCTCTTCCTTATCATCGTCGTTTTCAGTTTCTACCGCTATCAGGAAGTGAATCGCCCGTACCGCAATTATCAAATCGTCGAAAAGACCGAAAAAATCGGCCGTCCGTTTTCCCATCAGGAAGTGGCTTACATCTTTCAAACTCCCGAAGTGCGCTCCCGTGATGATTATGATCTTTATGTCATTCCTTTGGTCATCGAGAATCGTTCCGGACAAACGGTTTCTTTTCCGATTGAATCTTTTATTCTGCTCGCAGATCACTTCCAAACCCAAGTGGATCTGGAACAATTTCATTCGGAACCAATGAATCGGGAAGCGGGTCAAGGGATTCCGCCGGACGGAAAGAAAGAATTCCGGTTGACCTTCACCATCGACAAAGAGGAACCCTCCAGGGACAGGGTGGAACTGTACTTTCTCCGATACGACGGCGGGAAAATGTATAAACATAAATTGGATTTGTCTGGACCGCATTGATCTTACCCGGAGTTTGCCAAAGAAGGTGGTAATTTGAAAGGAAAGCAATGGATCACCGGCATCCTATTGGGCCTGGTCGTTGTTGTCTTTATCGTTTATGAATTGGGGGTTTTTCAGCACACCCAAGGCGGCGGGGCAGAAAAAAACCAATCCGGAAAGGGAGAAAATATAAATATAAACGAGGCCATAGACGAACAAATCGAGAATAATTCCAAATATCCGGACAAGGAAGCGATTGTAAAAAAGATCATCCATGGTTATCAAAATTTTACAACTTTGGAGGGCGAATACGAGATTTATTCCCCGGATCCCGTGCCAACCGTGTCCAAGACCCGGTACGCCATCGACGCGGAAAAACAAAAATCGATCATGATCCTGTATGATCATAACGAAAAAATTTCCACGGTAATCTGGGATGAGGAACAATTAAAATGTATGTCTTTTAATGAAACAGAGCGAACCTACACCGAACTTGAGCTGCAAAAAAAGGAGAAAAATGAGAAAGAAGATAAAGAGCTTAATAAGTTTGAAAGGCTTTATGGTTCCCGGGCAACCGTAGAACGAGAATTATTTACAGCTGGGGGGTTTGCTGTTTCTTCCGAATGTGTCCTTTATCTCATGGACTTCAGGAATTGGGATTATCACGAAGGGAAATGTATGGATCTGCCATGTTATCAATTGCAGGGGAAAATAACGGATTCTGGAGATATGAACGGCCCCTTTGAGATGCAAGTGGAAAAGAACACCGGGACTGTCATCGGATTTAAAGTTTTCGACGACCAGAAGCGGGTGAAATATTCGTTTACGACAAAGATGATCAAAATCGATCAGCCGCTGGACGAGACCCTCTTTACGAAAGGGACGGCAGGGTATAAAAAATTGGAACCGATGGACCCCAGCGACTTCGACTTTTAAGTGATTCCGGATCGGAACAGGAAAAAAGAGGATCCCGAAATCCTTTTCGGATCCTCTTTTCGCTTCCCCGGCGTTTCGCTAAAGATTCGAAAGCGGCTTGCGAGCGGGGAATGCCTCCTCACTTTCCATCAACGGATTTGTCCCGTCCATTTTTCTTTCCTTCGGGCCGGATCGGCCGTCCGGCCGTCCCGCCAGCAGCCGGCAGGAATCATTTTAGAAATCATCCATCCCGCCCATCTTGCGCATTAAGTCCGGTCGGTCCGCGGTTCCGCGGAACGGCTTCTCTCCTCATTGGGGACGAAAAGGAGACCGATGTTGATCAGCCCGGCGATCCCGACAATGGCAAAAATGAAACGGGCGATTCCTTCACCGAACAGGGCGGTCACGAAATCATATTGAAAAAATCCGACCAGTCCCCAGTTGATGGCCCCGATGATGGTTAAGACGAGACAAATTCTTTGCAATACGCTCATGAAAAATCCTCCTTCGAATGATTATTACGGTACTTAGGATGGTTAAAATTCACAAATTCTATGCATCGGAAATTTTCCATCCCGGTTTTCATGTATTAAAATATCGATGAGGAGGGATGAAAGATGGATTCCTTTGTTTTTCAAAACCCGACAAAATTGATATTCGGCCGGGGGCAAATTCAAGCGTTGCGGGATGAGATCCCGAAATACGGGAAAAAGCTCCTCCTTGTCTATGGCGGCGGGAGCATCAAACGAAACGGTTTGTACGACGAAGTGATGCAAATCCTAAAAGAAATCGGCGCGGAAGTCTTCGAGCTGCCGGGGGTGGAGCCGAACCCGAGGATCACCACCGTCCGAAAAGGGGTGGACATTTGCAAGAAGGAAAAGATCGAATTTTTGCTGGCGGTCGGCGGAGGAAGCGTCATCGACTGCACGAAGGCGATCGCGGCCGGCGCCATGTATGAAGGCGATCCTTGGGATATCGTCATCAAAAAGGCGAAACCGGAGGCGGCCCTTCCTTTGGGAACGGTGCTGACCCTGGCGGCCACCGGGTCGGAAATGAACAGCGGTTCCGTCATCACCAACTGGGAAACGAAGGAAAAATACGGTTGGGGTTCGCCCCTCGTCTATCCGAAGTTTTCCATTTTGGATCCGGTCTATACCTTTACCGTTCCCCGCGATCAGACGGTTTACGGCATCGTCGACATGATGTCCCATGTTTTTGAACATTATTTCCACCATGCCGCGAACACCCCGCTGCAAGACCGGTTCTGCGAATCCCTTTTGACCACCATCATGGAAACGGCGCCGAAACTGGTCGATGATTTGGAAAATTACGAATACCGGGAAACGATCCTGTATTGCGGGACGATGGCTTTAAACGGCATGGTGCAAATGGGCTTCCGGGGCGATTGGGCGACCCACAATATCGAACATGCGGTTTCCGCCGCATTTGATATTCCCCATGGGGGCGGATTGGCCATCCTGTTCCCGAATTGGATGAAGCATGTCCTTCCGGTCAACCCGCAACGGTTCAAACAGCTGGCCGTCCGGGTATTCGGCGTGGATCCGGCGGGCAAAACCGACGAGGAAGCGGGACTGGAAGGAATCGAAAGGCTGCGGGAATTCTGGAACTCCCTCGGCGCCCCGAGCCGTTTGAGGGATTACGGCATCGGCGAAAAGGATTTGCCCCTTTTGGCGGATATCGCCATGAAACGAGGGGAATTCGGGAATTTCAAAAAGCTGACGAGGGACGATGTGTTGGCCATCTACCGGGCATCCTTATGAACGTCCGGACAGGGCTTGTTTCGTTTTTGAACGCACCCTGGCTGCCGGCGGGGCGGCATGGATGAAGAAATGACCGAAAAAAGGAAAGCAAATCTTTGGCAAGGTACGGAGGTTTAACATGACACATATTCAATTTGATTATTCCAACGCTCTCCGCTTTTTTGGCGAACATGAATTGGCGCAAATGAACGATTTGGTCAAAGTCAGCCATCAGGCATTGCACGAAAAAACCGGCGCGGGAAACGATTTTTTAGGCTGGATCGATTGGCCCCTCCATTATGACAAGGAAGAATTCTCGCGAATTTTAAAATGCGCGGAAAAAATCCGGAACGATTCCGATGTGCTGCTCGTCATCGGCATCGGCGGTTCCTATCTCGGCGCCAGGGCCGCGATTGAAATGCTGAACCACAGCTTTTACAACGTTTTGCCGAAGGAAAAAAGAAAATCCCCGCAGATTCTTTTTGCCGGCAACAATATCAGCTCCACCTACCTGCATGATGTGATCGACCTGTTGGACGGCAAGGATTGGTCGATCAACGTCATCTCCAAATCGGGGACGACGACGGAACCGGCCATCGCCTTTCGGATTTTCCGCAAATTGCTGATCGAAAAATACGGCGAAGAAGAGGCCCGGAAACGGATATATGCCACCACCGACAAAAAGAAGGGGGCGCTGAAAACCTTCGCCGATGCGGAAGGCTATGAAACCTTCGTCATCCCGGATGACGTGGGCGGCCGCTATTCGGTTTTGACCGCCGTCGGCCTGCTGCCGATCGCCGCGAGCGGGGCGGACGTCGCCCAAATCATGGCGGGCGCCCGGCAGGCGATGGAGGACTTCAGCCATCCGGAATTGGGAAAAAATATCGCCTATCAATACGCCGCCATCCGAAACATTTTGTACAACAAAGGAAAAACGGTGGAATTGCTGATCAATTACGAACCCGGGCTGCAATATTTCGCCGAATGGTGGAAGCAGCTGTTCGGGGAAAGCGAAGGCAAGGATGGAAAGGGCATCTATCCTTCCTCGGCGAATTTTTCCACGGATCTCCACTCGCTGGGGCAATATATCCAGGAAGGGCGCAGGGATCTTTTCGAAACGGTCCTTCACGTGGAATCCCCGCGGCATGAACTTGTGATCGAAGCGGAAGCGAACGATTTGGACGGCTTGAATTATTTGGCCGGAAAAACGGTGGATTTTGTAAATAAAAAAGCCTTTGAAGGCACCTTGCTCGCCCATACCGACGGGGACGTGCCGAATTTGGTCGTCAAAATTCCAAAAATGGACGAATACACCTTCGGCTATTTGGTTTACTTTTTTGAAAAGGCCTGCGCCATGAGCGGCTATTTGTTGGGTGTCAATCCCTTCGATCAGCCGGGGGTGGAGGCCTACAAAAGAAATATGTTCGCCCTGTTGGGAAAACCGGGCTTCGAAGAAAAGAAAAAGGAATTGGAAAAACGTTTGAATCAATAAGGAAAGGAAAGATGACCGCCTGAACGCCCATACGGCGTCCGGCGGTTTTTCGTTTTTGCTAAAAAGGCGGTCCTTTGTCAAATGTTGGGGTGGGGCCTACGGCCTTACCCCACATGGACCCCGATTCTTTTATACTTGTATGTAAGCAGGATCCTGGCCCTTGCCCGCTCGAAGTTCCTGAATCCATACGCATTTCGCTTCATCACTTTCGTGTGGTTATTG
>Ga0207865_100951_pt1 | contig 25617 bp, 23 predicted proteins | sample HigsolmetaAR204D_FD_184836 | JGI IMG/M metagenome (GOLD analysis project Ga0207865, IMG submission 184836) | Ionic liquid and high solid enriched microbial communities from the Joint BioEnergy Institute, USA - AR20-4-D (SPAdes) (version 2) ...
CCGGAGGCACTGGACAGGCTGCTTCCCTGGTCATCGTCATTGCCGCTGACATGCCGCATGTTTACAACCTAATTCAGTGTATCGAAGCCCTCATCTGATAGACAGGTGGGGGCTATTTGACGCTTACGTTAAGAAGATTACAGGCAGGACATGGCCATGCGGAAAAAATGTTTTTGCGCAACATATGGTGGCCATTGTACCGGAATTTTGATAAGCTTCATCCTGAATACGAGGTAGCCGATTTTTGGAAAGGATCGAGATTTATTGACTTTGCATTCATTCATCCACATTTTCGGATTGCTATTGAAATTGACGGTTTCGGTCCCCACTTGCGGGACGTCAGCCGTTACCAATTTGCCGACGAGCGCAGGCGGCATACTTTTCTTACCGGAATGGGGTGGCAAGTGTGCCGTTTCGCATATGAGGATATTGTAGAAAATCCGAATATATGCAAGCAATTGTTGCAATTAGTGCTGGGGCGCTACGTAGGGATGAACGATTATGCGCATGCGATCGGAATACGGGACAGAGAGATCTTGCAATTTGCTTTTCGCAAGGTATCGCCCATTACTCCCGGAGAGGTGGCTGTGAATTTCGGTGTACATACCCGGACGGCGAGAAGATTCTTGCAAAGATTGACGACGAAGGGGTTATTGGTGCCCACGAACCCCAATCAACAAAGAATCCGGTCCTACCGTTTATCGGATAACGTTCCGTACGAAACACTATTATAGGAAGATGATACCGGATCAAGCTTCGTCTTTGACGGGTGCCGCGGATCCGGTCGATGCGGAATAACGGCGGTTAAATTTAGGATAACAAAAAACAACCTCTATCCCGCTGTTAAGATAGAGGTTTGGGTTGCCGTCAAAGTGACATATTAAAGTGATATATTGTTAAAAAAGGGATGGGCTCCGTTCTTCACCTCCGTTGACACCAGGGAATGAAGACTTTGCGGTGATTTCCCGGCGTCAAAGTCGGCCGCCAGATTTTTCCCGACGGATCCCCATCCCTTGATGAAGACCTTTGCCGGCAGTCTGTGGTGCTTTGAGCCCGTTCGACAGTTGATGCAGTTTTTAGGATAGTCTGACAAAAGGATAAAAATATGTTTTGGAATTTTTCAGTCCCGGTTTTTGATGGATTTTTAATCCCCCAAATGTATGATTTCAATCTCAAAATATATGATTTCAAAATATATGATTTCAAGCTCGATATGTATGATTTCAATGCCGAAACGTATGATTTCAAGCCAAAAACAAACCTCCAACCCCAATTTTACGATGGTTTTGGAGGTTCATTTGCGCTTATGTTGGAACTGGAGTTTTTAGTATCATCCTGGGACATCCCCTCAATGACCTGTCCAATATCCCTCTACGGGGGGATAGAGGTTGAATCTGTCCGGCCGCAGGACATTTCCCGCAGCACATCTTCCGTTCATGCTGTACGTCACCGGTAAGGCCACTCAATGTTCATCACCGGTAAGGCCATTCAATGTTCGTCATCGGGAAGACCATTCAATCGTTCACCAGCGGCAAGACCATCCTATCGTTCACCGGCAACCGCTATCGTTCATCTGCGCCGCTTTATCGCTCACTTGGGCCGGGATCGACACATCGTCCTGCATCCGCCACGTCTTACCCGCAGGACATTTTCAACTGCTATGTTTTGAGGAAACTTTGATACCGGAGTTTTGCGGAAACTTTGATACCGGACCCGGACGTCCGGGCACTGTCCCGGAGCTTTCAACCGCTTTGTTTCGCGGAAACGAGCCACTCGATCAATTTTAGCGCATTTTCTTCCTTCTCCGCCTCCACCCGGACGGTAGCGATGATCTGTTTGCCCGATAGGTTCACATCCCGCAACAAGGGACTGCCCGAGACGTCGATTCCGTATATTCGCTCTTCCTGCCCTTCCCCGGCAACGCCCGAATAGATGTCATCCCGGGGCAATTGTTGCAACAGCGTCCGGGCTTTGTCATCCAGAGGAGAAAATACTCCTTGCGAAAGCAGTCTGTTGAAATTGAATTCATCCACGATATAAATATCCGGGCGCTCCGAAATCAGCGTGATGATGCTTTTTTGCTGCATGGCAATGTCGTATTCGTTGCGGGCGACTTCCGGAACGTATGAGATTTGAACTTTTACCCGCTGCCATTCGGGGAATTGCTGCAATATGTTGTTCGCGATTTTTTCGCTTTCGCTCTCATCGCCGTAGTACTCGCCGAAAAACAGGACTGACAGTTGAACCGGCGGCAATTTCGCCTCCGCCTCCCGTTCCGCCCGTTTGTCCAGATAGCTTTTAATGCCAAGGGCAATTCCGATAATCAGGACGATTGCGACCAGCAGGTGTATCTTGTAATAATGGAAAAAATGGTCGATTTTTTCCATATCAATTTTTTTAAAACGGGAGTAATGCTTTTGCCGGTATTCTTCATTGGCCTGTCTGCGCTCATGTTCGAGAATCAGATTATAGGCCCGGTTGATTTCGTCCAAATTGTAATCGTCATCATGATCTTCATTATGTTGACCCAGTTTCCTGCTGCGGTATTTTCTGACCAGCATGAAGTACCGTTTTTCGATTTGTTCTTTTGTCGCATCTTCGGGTAATCCAAGAACTTCATAAGCTTTTTTTAACTCTTCGTTCATCCGGAATTTCTCCCCTTGTTTTTCTTTCCTTGTCTTTGATTACCATCCCCTAAAAAGTATTATATAAAATAGGAAAGGACATTCGCCATATCTTTCGGTTTCCGCCCGCATTTCTGTTTCTGCTGCACGGTGTGTTTTGCGTCTTATGTTTCTGCTGCACAGTGTGTTTTGCGTCTTATGTTTCTGCCGCACGGTGTGTCTTGCGTCTTATGTTTCTTCCCCATCGGTGTCTTCCGCGGTGCCGGAATAGAGCTGGTACCGGTTCTTCCCTTTTTCTTTGGCCTCGTACAGAGCAATATCCGCCTTTTTGCACAAGGTTGCACGGTCTGTGCCGTGATGGGGAGCCAGCGAAATGCCGATGCTGACCGTAACTTTGCCTTTTTCCTGTACGAGGAATTGTTCAAAGTGATCGATCGATTTCGTGATTTCTTCGATCAGTTTTTCAGCCGTTTGCTCCGCTTCCTGTTCATTTGTCGCCGGCATAATCAGCGCAAATTCGTCGCCGCCCCAGCGGATCGGAATGTCCCGGTTACGGGCGATCGCAAGAATGCTTTTTGCCACATCCTTTAACAATTGGTCGCCCTTGTCATGTCCCAAACGGTCGTTCACCAACTTGAAATCGTCGATATCGATCATTAAGACGGCGGTGGTCCCTTTGTTCTTTTTAAGAATGGCATCCAGCAATTCATCAAAAGCGGCTCTGTTCTTTAAGCCCGTCAGACTGTCGTGAAAAGCCAGATACATCGGTTTGGCCAGCCATCTGGAAATCATCAGGGACATGACAACGGTAATGCTCAGCACAATGAATAGCCGGAAGATGAAAGTTTTTTTGTTTTCTTCCAGAAGAGAGCGCAGTTCCTGCCCGTTATAAATGATTTCCAGCACTTTGTTTTTGGTCGTTCCTTCGTCGTATTCGGAAACATAGTGAACATAACGGAAAATAGCGGGCTGATTTTCCCAGAAACTTTTAAGCTCCGTCGTTTGTCCGGTTGCCAAGGTCCGCTCAAACGCAAGCCGTCTCTCCTTGGTCAGTTTCCCGGTTTCTACCGGCTTTCCCAAAGCCAGGCCGCCTATGTTTAACACATGAATATCATAAATAGACGGATATTTCCGGATGAGTTCATCAATGGTTTTCAAAAAATCTAATTCCTGGAAAATGTCTCCGTCCTGCAGGGAATAACCGAGTTGGATCAAATATTTGCGGTCGTGGGTAGCCATATAGCTGTACTTTTTAACCGCGCCGGTATGTTGTTCAATGTCCATCCCGTCGTCGAAGAATTCGCCGGACGCCCTTATTTCGTCCAATGCCGCGGCCAGTTTTTTGCAACATTTGTTAAAATCCATTCCGATATCTTCCTTGAAACTGCTATGGGTGATCACGTTGTGTTCATTGATGATGTACACGTCAAAACCCAAATGTTCTTTTAAAGCTTGAAAGTCCCATTCATCGAAAGAAGGTTGTTTCCGGTAAAGTTCCGACAAATAAAGAGAGCCCGCTTTCATTTTCGATGTGATGTCTTTGCCGAAGAGAAAATAGGATTTTTCCAGTGTCCTCAGCGTATGGACCACGGTCTCCTCTATTTGCTGCAACTGAAGCTGATGGTTCCTGACCATTTGTTGTCTCAGTTTTATGTAATCCGCTGTGGCGATCGTGAGGGAGATCACGATGGCAAAAAGGATCAGGACGACAGATAATTTTAGCCTGAAGCGGGAGTTCAAACGATGTCACCTCTCTGATGCTTGCTCTGATAGAGTCGGGGGACTGGATTTTGCCTGTTGCGCCGTTTTGTTCTTTGCTATGGACATTATACCATTTGAACATTGACAACAGTCTGTCAGCGAGCGGATGTTCGCCAGGGAAATAGTGGCACGGTGTCCACTCCTTTTCATTGGTTTCGTCAGCTCCCGTTTGCGCGGCCGGCGGCGTCAGAATGTTGTGGCAAATATCATGTTTATTTTGTAAACTAACATTGTAGAAATGCGGGAATAAAAATTTTCGACGGCAAAGATCGGACAAGACCGTCAAATGCCATAATTTTCCGCATGAAAAATACATATTGACGAATGCCTACTTATCAGATAGGATTTATAGTATTGGAAAGCGAGGTGGGGAATGTGCGATTTGCTTTCGATCATCTGGTTCATTTTGTCAACCGTCCGGAGGAAGCGGCTGACAAAATGAGAGAAGCGGGGCTGTTCGCTTCTCCCGGAGGCCAGCATGAAAAGTGGGGGTCTTACAATGCCCTCTGTTATTTCGATTTAAGCTACGTCGAATTTCTTGGTTTGAATAATTACGAAATCGCCAGACAAATCACGGATAACGATCTGATCCGGCAGGCGGTGAGCGATTTGCCCGGCAAAGAAGGGTTTGCCAGACTCGCCTTGCGGACAGACCGAATCGAAGAAGCAGCCGAACGGATGAGAAAGATGGGGTTTGAGGTGACAGGCCCGTTCCCGGGAAGCCGCAGGCGCCAGGACGGGACGGTCATTTCCTGGTCCATGTTCTTCATGAAAGACAGCAAACCGGGTATGCCGCTGCCGTTTGTCATTCAGTGGGAACAGAGCGACGAAGAGCGCAGGCGCGATCTTGTGGAGCGCCGGGTGATCCGTCCGCATCCGGTCGGCACCGTTGCGGTGCGGGAACTGGCATTTGCCGTCCATGAGCTGGAACCCATTGTGGACCAGTGGAGCCGCATCACCGCACTAAATCCCGGTGAAATTTTTGAAGATGAAGCGTTGCAAGCCAAATGCCGGAGATTGCCGTTGCCGGGAGGCGAACTCCTGTTTTGTTCCCCTGCCGGCGCCGGTCTGGTGTCGGAACAGTTGAATTCGAGGGGAGAGGGCCCTTTTCTGCTGCGGCTTTCCGCACCCGTCGAGAGGGAGCCGCAAAATCTGGCGGGCGGTCTGTATCAATTCATTCTGTAGCCATTCACCGGTTCTGCAACAATTCATTCTGCAGCGATTCATTCATTCTGCAGCAATTCATTGATAAGGAGAGCAATGAAGATGAAGGCAGCTTTGATTTTGAAACACGGGGGAATTGAAAACATTGTGGTCGGGGATCATCCGAAACCGGTGCCCGGCCCTGGGGAAGTTCTAATCGCCGTTAAGGCGTGCGGGTTGAATCATCTTGACATTTTTGTCCGGCGCGGCATTCCCGGGAGAACGCTGGAACTGCCGCATATATCGGGAGGAGATATCGCCGGCGAAGTGGCTGAAGTGGGCCCGGGAGTGGAAAACGTCCAGCCGGGGGACAGGGTACTGGTGGATCCGCTCATTAACGGACAAGCTCTGGGTGAAGACCTGACCGGCGGATTGGCGGAATATGCCAAGGTGCCTGCGGCGAATTGCATCCCGCTACCGGAAGGAATCTCGTACGAAGAGGCCGCCGCCCTGCCGATCGCTTACGGAACGGCGTACCGAATGCTGGTCACCCGCGGGCAGCTTAAGGCGGGGGAAACGATCCTGATCCTGGGAGCAAGCGGCGGCGTAGGTACCGCGGCTGTGCAGATTGCCAAACAAATCGGGGCGGTTGTCATCGCCGCTGCCGGATCCGAAAGCAAGCTGGAGAGGTTGAAAGAGCTCGGCGCCGATTATTTGATTAATTACAACAAGGACGATTTCTCCAAGGAAACATGGCAAATTACCGGAAAAAAAGGGGCTGATGTCATCGTCGATTATACCGGCAAAGAGACATGGCCCAAAAGCATACGCGCCTGCAAGAAAGGCGGAAGAATCCTGACCTGCGGAGCGACGACCGGCTTCGAAGCGGTCACCGATTTGCGTTACGTATGGGTAAGGGAAATCAGCATTCTTGGTTCGAACGCCTGGGAACGCAGCGATCTCGAAACGTTGCTTGATCTTGTGCTGCAAGGAAAGTTGAAACCGATCATCGACCGGGTGATGCCGCTTGAGGAAATCCGCGAAGCGCATCGTTTGATCGAAGGAAGGCACATATTTGGCAAGGTGATCATGAAACCGTGATGCACGACTCGGGAAATTTTGGACAAATTATTCATGAGGCGGTCAAACTCGTTCCGGAGAAGCCCGCCGTCCTTGCCGACGGGGTATCGGTCAGCTACCGTGAACTGGACGATAGAATGAACCGGGCAGGGCAGTTGTTCCGCCGATACGGCATCCGCAAAGGCGACCGGGTCGCCCTCCTGTTTCCGAACGATTACAGGTTCATCGAAATCTGTTTCGGTCTGATGCGAATCGGGGCGGTTCCGCTGCCGTTAAATATGAAGCTGAATGCCGATACGTTGTCATACATTGTTCGGGACAGCGGCGCCTCCATGCTTGTCAGCCATGCCTCGCTGTTGGATAAAGCACGGCAAATCGACAGGTCCGGTCTGACGGCCCCGGTCGTCGTCGTCGGCAGCGGGGAAGCGGACCCCGGACAACCCGCGCTTTCCGGTTCATCCGGCTATTCCGGATCGCCGAATTCCGCCGGGGCCGGGGACGGGTCTACCGGCGGCGGACGTTTCAACGGCACGGACATGTTGAAGTACGAGGAATTGGCGGCTTCCATGCCTGCCGAACTGGAAACCGAGCCGGTCCAACCGGACGATTTATGTTTCCTGCTCTACACGTCCGGTTCGACCGGCAAGCCGAAAGGCTGCATGCTGACGCACGGGGGCCAGTGGTGGAATGCCGAAACGAACCGCCGGATTATGCTGATCGGCCGGGAGGACCGGTCGCTCGTCTCCGTTCCGCTTTATCACAAGAACGCGATGATCAACGCGGTCAAGCCTTGTTTGCTGGCCGGCGCTTCCATCGTCATTTTGCCCGGATTCGACCCGGAAAATGTGCTGGCCGCCGTCGAGAAGTATCAGGTCACCTATACGACCGGCGTTCCGGCGATGTATAAAATGCTTCTTGTGCACTACAAGAAAAACGCGGGTTACGACATGTCCAGTCTCCGTTTCATCGTATGCGGTTCGTCCGAGGTGCCGGCGGAATTGACGAAGGAGTTGCAGAGAACGTTCGGCGTCGACATTCTGGAAGCATACGGACTGACCGAAGGAGGCCCTCAGGTGCTTGTGTCTCCGCGCTGGGGAATCCGCAAGCAAGGTTCAGCCGGGCTGCCGCTTCCCGGCAGCCGGGTGCGTGTCGTGAGCCTGGACGGGGAAGAACGGGATTTGCCGAACGGAGAGGTTGGCGAATTGTGGGTCAAAAACCCCGGCGTAGCGTTAGGCTATTGGAACTTGCCGGAAGTGACGAAACAACGGTTTACCCCCGACGGCTGGCTGAAAACCGGCGATCTGGTCCGTTTTGATGAGGACGGATACGGGTATATCGTCGGACGCAAGGACGACATGATCAACATCGGGGGCGAGAACGCGTATCCGAAAGAAATTGAAAACATTTTGCAGCAACATGAGGAAATAGAAGATGTTTGCGTGGTGGCCATGCGCCATGAAGTAAAAGGATGGGCGCCTGCCGCGTTTATCGTCAAAAGCCGGGGATCCGCCCTGACGGAGCAGGCCGTGCAGGAGTTCTTCTTGCAGCGCGGGCCGGCCTACGCGCATCCGCGCAAAGTTTTCTTTCTTGAGCGGATGCCGCTGGCCGGCACCGGAAAAGTGGACAAAGCCGCGCTGATCAACATGCTGGAACAGAAAGGATTAAGATAACGATGACGACAGACACCGATGTCCTGTTAAAACTGTTAAACAGTCCCCGTTACCATCAATTTCTCGGTTTGCAACTGGAGGAGCAGGGAGAGGATTATGTCCGGATCCGCTTGCCTTTCAGGGAAGAGTTTCTCGGGGATGAAGCGGGAACGTACATCCATGGAGGAATTATCGCCTCGCTTATCGATATCGCCGGGGATTTCGCTTTGATCACCACGTTTGGCCGGGGGTTGCCGACGATCGATTTGCGCATTGATTATTTGCGCCCGGCATTGAAGGAAGATCTCATCGCTTCGGCGGTTGTTGTCAAAAAAGGACGGACGCTCGGCATTTCCGATATTACGGTAACCAACGATTCAGGCAAAAAAATCGCGGTCGGCAGAGGGCTTTACAGCACGGCCGCGCCGTAAGAAAACGAATAATTTTAGGGGGTTATGTCCATGAAAAAATTCAAAATCATCGCGCTGGCGCTGTTATCCGTCATGCTCCTGCTTGCCGGATGCGGTACTTCCTCCGGTTCGGAATCAGGCGGCACTTCCACCGGTTCTGCCGGTTCCACCGGTTCGGAATCGGGCGGTGCCTCCCCGTCGAAGGAACTCACGATCGCTGTGGCAGGTCCGATGACCGGGGACGGGGCCGAGTACGGCAAAGCTTTCAAGGAAGGGGCGGAACTGGCCGTTTCCAAATTTAACGCTCAAGGCGGATACAACGGGCAAAAAGTCAAGATCATTTACGGCGACGACAAAAACGATCCGAAAGAAGCGGCGAACGTGGCCCAGAAGCTCGCCTCCAACCCTGAAGTTCTGGCAGTGATCGGCCATTGGAGCAGTTCGGCGACTTTCGCCGGCATTCCGATCTATGAACGGAACAAGGTGCCGATGATTACGCCCACCGCTTCGCATCCGGATTTGACGAAGGAAGAGACCAAGTGGATTTTCCGCAGTTCGACGACGCAAGATATGGAAGGGAAAAATTTGGCCGATTTCGCTGTCAACAAGCTGCAGAAGAAACGGATCGCCGTCCTGTACATCAATACCGACTGGGGGAAGTCGAACGCTTCCGCATTCAAGAAATACGCTGAAGAATTCGGCGCGGAAATCACGGTTTACGACTCCTATCCTCCGGGACAAAACATCGACTACACGTCCGCTTTGACGAAAGTAAAAGGGACGAATCCGGATCTTTTGTACTTGGGAAGCCTGTACAATGAAGGAACCCTGATCATCAAGCAAGCCAAAGAAATGGGTCTTGAGGCCGACTTCATGGGAGCATCGCCGTTTGCTTCCGACGGATTTTTGGCAGCCGGGGAAGCGGTCGAAGGCGTCTATCTCGACTCGCTGTTTTATCCGGAAGCGGACAATGAACGGGTGAAAACGTTCGTTGCCGAATTCCAGGAAATGTTCGGCCATGAGGCGGGATACTTTAACGCGCTCGCCCACGATGCCACTTTGGCCGTTCTCGAAGGCCTGAAGCAGGGCGGACCGACCCGCCAGGGAATCCGCGATGCGATGGAAAAACTGAAAGGTTTCCCGGTCGTTACCGGTGAAATTATATTTGATGAAAAACGAGACGACGTCAACAAACCGTACTACAATCTGAAAGTGGAAAACGGAAAATTTGTCCTTGTGAAATAAGATGCCGGGGGTCTGTCCGGCTTGCTTGAAGCCGGGCAGACTTTTCAAATACCAAATGGGGAGTTACACATGGTCATTATTGAGCAATTGATAAACGGTTTGGCTTTGGGAGGCGTTTATGCCCTGATCGCCCTGGGGTTCACGCTCATATTCGGCGTACTCCGGCTGTTTCATATCTCGCATGGGGACGTGTTCATGTTTTCGGGATACGTCATGGTTTCCATTGCCATCTTCGGGTTCGGCAACTTGCCTTTCTGGATCGTGCTCATTTTGGCAATGGCCATTGCGGCTCTGCTCGGCGCCGGTGTCGAACGGATCGCCTTTCTGCCTTACCGGAAATCGGAGGAGATCATTCCTCTCATCAGCGGAATCGGCGTTTCGTTGATTTTACAGAACCTGGCCATGCTGATTTGGGGACCCGGCCAATTCAATTACAAGCTGGATGTTGGCATTCGCGATCTTTCCTTCGCGGGCATTCAAATTACAGGAATCCGGGTTGTCATCCTGCTTACCTGCGTGGTCATCGTGTTGCTGTTCAACTATTGGCTTTTTCGCACCCGGACGGGGCGGGCCGTGCGGGCGACGGCGAGCGATCCGCAGACGGCCAGCATGATGGGAATCCGGCCTGAATGGATTATCCTCATCACGTTCACAGTGGGGTCTTCGTTGGCGGGAGCGGCGACGGCTCTGGTCGGCGCGCTTTACGGAGCGATCTATCCCTCCCTCGGCTTTTCCATGGGATTGAAAGCTTTTGCCGCATCCATCCTCGGAGGGCTGGGCAGCATGACCGGGGCGATTGTCGGAGGTCTTTTGTTGGGCATATTGGAAGTTTTAACCGCGAGTTACATTAATGTTGCCTTGCAGGATGCGGTGGCGATGGCGATTGTTATCGGGGTGTTGCTGTTGCGTCCGAACGGAATATTGGGCAAATCGGTGGAGGAAAAGCTATGAGGAAGAAAATATGGCTGGTTGTCGCACTGGTTCTTCTTGCGCTGTTCCCGGTTGTCGTGACCGATTTGTATATTCAAAGAATAGCCGTCGTATCCTGTATTTTTGCCATTCTCGCCTCCAGCCTGGGGATTCTGGTCGGGCAGGTCCGGCTTGTCTCCGCCGGTCACGCAGGTTTTTTCGGAATCGGCGCTTACACATCCGCCCTGTTGACGACAAAAGGAGAGATGCCATTTCTGGTCGGGTTTATCGGAGCGATCGTGCTGACCGCCCTGGTCGGTTTTCTGTTCTCTTTGCCCGTGCTGCGGCTGAAAGGACACTATCTGGCTATGGCCACGCTCGCATTCGGAATCATTACCCAAATGGTTCTTCTCAACTGGGAAAGCCTGACGAACGGGCCGAACGGTATTCCGGGCATTCCCTACGCCGCTTTGTTCTTTCTGGATTTGGACACTGACCGGAAAATGTACTATTTTACTCTCATCTTGCTTCTTCTCATTTTGTGGGGCTTGCATCGCCTGTATCAATCGCCGGTAGGGCGCGCGTTCCATCTGATCCGGGAAGATGCGGTCGCGGCGGCGGCTTTGGGCGTCCACACCGTGCGGTTCAAGGTGATCGCCTTCACCTTATCCGCCGGTTTGGCCGGTCTGGCGGGCAGCCTGTTTGCCCATTATATGTCGTTCATCAATTTTGATACGTTCAGCCCGCTCGAATCGTTCATGATCCTGTCCATGGTCGTCGTAGGCGGCATGCAAACGTTGCTCGGACCGGTTCTGGGGGCGGTTCTTCTCACCTCGATTCCGGAAATGCTGCGGGAATTGTCCGATTACCGGATGCTGATTTACGGAGTTGTTCTGGTTTTGGTGCTGCTGTTCCGTCCGCAGGGCATATTAGGAAAAAATACCCGCAAACAACTGAGCAAATAGGGGACGAACACGATGAAAAATGTCATTATGAAAGCCAGTCATTTGCGAAAATATTACGGAGGCGTCCGCGCGGTGGACGATTTCTCCTATTCGATCGAAGAAGGCAAGCGCATCGGTCTCATCGGTCCGAACGGCGCCGGCAAATCCACGCTGTTCAATTTGTTGAGCGGCGCCGTAAAACCGACGGGCGGGACCATCGAAATCGCCGGCAAGGACGTGACGGGCCAGCGCCCGGACCAGTTTTCGCGCCACGGTATCGCCCGCACGTTTCAGAATATCCGTCTTTTCAAGGGACTGACCGTGTTTGAGAATGTGCTCGCCGGGTTTCACCAAAAATCCGATTTGAACATTTTGCGCGGAATTTTCGGTTCTTCCTCATACCGCCAAAGTGAACGGGAAATCAGGGAACAGGCGGAACATTTGTTGCAATCGTTCGGTCTCATTGATAAACGCAATGAACTTGCCGTTCATCTCTCTTACGGGGACCAGCGCCGTTTGGAAATCGTCCGCGCGATGGCGACCGGGCCGCGGATTTTGTTTCTGGACGAGCCGGCGGCGGGAATGAATCCGTATGAAAGCCGGCAGCTTGTCGAATTGATCCGGCAATTGTGGGAAGAGCACCGTCTGACGGTCGTGCTGATCGAACACGACATGGATGTGGTGATGCGGTTGTGCGAGGAGATCCTTGTCCTGGATTACGGCAAGCTGATTTTCCACGGAACCCCGGATGAAGTCAGGGAAAGCAGCATCGTCCGCGAAGCGTATCTGGGAGGTGAGACGGATGCTTGAACTGCAAGATCTGTATATCGCCTATGATTCGGGTGATGTTGTCCGCGGGGTGAACTTGAAGGTGGAACAGGGCGAAATCGTCGGATTGATCGGTTCCAACGGCGCCGGCAAAACGACGATTATGAAAAGCATTTCCGGTCTGGTGACTCCGCGTTCCGGAAAAATCCTGTTCCAGGGGAAAGACATTACCGGAACGGCCCCTTCGAACGTTCCGCATCTCGGCATAGCCCATGTTCCGGAAGGCAGAAGAATTTTTGCCGATCTGACGGTCGAGGAGAATTTGCAAATTGGCGGGTACCGGCACGGAAGGGTAAGCCTGGCATCCGATTTTGAACGGGTCTACGAATTGTTCCCCATTTTGCGCGAACGCAGGAAACAGCGCGCCGGCCTGATGAGCGGCGGGGAGCAGCAAATGCTTGCGATCGGAAGAGCTTTGATGGCCCGCCCCTCTTTCCTGATTCTCGATGAGCCGTCGCTCGGGCTTGCCCCGCTGATGGTGCGGACAGTGTTCAATCTCATCCGGGACATTCACGCCGAAGGCATGACCATTCTGCTGGTCGAACAAAATGTCGAATTGGCGTTGAAGCATGTGGACAGGGCTTATATTATCCAATCGGGGCAGATCAAAGCGGAAGGGACGCCTGAATATTTGCGGGAACAAGGCGGAATTATGGACGCTTATCTCGGGTCCGAATCCAAGTGACGGTCTTCCGGAGGATAACGCCAGAACAACAGGAGGATGCGTGAATCATGGCCATTTTTTCGAGCGATGCGTTGCACGGAAAACACGCGATCATCACGGGAGCGACCGGCGGGATCGGCCGGGCGATTGTCCGTCAACTGTCCCGCATGGGCGCCGATATGACGCTGACGGGAAGGGACCGGGCCAAACTGGCGGAATTGCGGGAAGAAATCGTGAGCCAAATGCCTTCAGCCCGGGTGTATCCCGCGCCGGCGGATTTAACCCGGGAAGAAGACCGCGTCCGTCTTGTCCGTGAAGCGGAGCTGGCGAACGGCCCCGTCTCTCTTCTGGTCAACAATGCGGGAGTATACAAGTTCGGAACGGTGGAGGAACTGACGGAAGACGGTCTGGAGGAACTTATGCGCATCAACTTCACCTCCACCGTGATGTTCACTCAACTCGTCTACGAAGGGATGAAAAAACGGAGGGAAGGCGCGGTAGTCAATGTCGCCTCCTTGTCCGGATTGCGGGGGACTTACGGCAACACCGCTTATTCGGCTTCGAAATTCGCGCTGGTCGGCTTTACGCACTGCTTTGCGCTGGAAGCCATCCGGCACAACGTGCGGGTCAACGCCGTTTGTCCGGGTTTTGTCGACACGGAGATGGGCCATCAGGTAATCCGGGAAACCGCTGCGGTGCGCGGGGAAACATACGAACGGCAGTTCGAACTGACGAACGCGGGCATTCCGTCCGGCAGGATCACGACACCGGAAGAAGTGGCGAACGCAGTCGCTTTCTTGCTGACGGAAGCCGCGGGAAATATCGTGGGAGAAACGTTAAAAATATCGGGCGGAGCGGTTTTAAGGTGAGCAACCTGCCGCGGCCGCTTTTTTTTTTGCTTTTTTGACGAAAAGGGGAACGGGTTTAAACGGTTCCGGAATAGGCAATACTGCTTTGGGGTGAAACGGATGAACCTGAAGGAAATGATTTTGGCCGGATTTCGTCGCAAATCAAAACCGGAAACTTCCGAGCAGAACGATAAGGGAGACGCGTCGAAAGGAAATTCGCAGCTTACGTTGGAGCAGCTTCGGCAAACGTTCAGCGGCGTGCATGATGCGGTGGCCCAATATGTGGAATCCGATTCCGTGTCGATCCCCATATTTTATATCCGCTCGTTGATCGACGCCGACCAATTGCAATCCAAAGTCATCTTTCCTATCACTTTTGGCCCGAAAAATCATAAGGATCATGTGATCGAATCGGACGAGATGAAACAAATCGGGACGCTCGAAGAGGCTGTGGAACTTGCGCTGCGGGGGTTTGCCATCGTTTTTCTCAAAAACGCGCAAGTTTTGGGGGCCAATGTCGCCAGCACGTTAAGCCGTTCGATCGAATCAACCGAACAAGAAGCCATCGTTTATGGGCCGAAGGACAGTTTAAGCGAACAGCTTGAGCAAAATCTGACATTAATCCGCAGGCGGCTGCTCACTCCGGACTTGAAGTCGCGGATTTTCAAGGTCGGCAATATCTCGAATACCCGGGTCGCCGTGTTGCACATTGCCGGAATCGTTAACCCGGAGTTTGTGAACATCGCGTACGAGAAAACGGCGAACATCGATTTCGATGCGTTTTTTGATTCGTCGCACATCAGCGCATTTTTGGAAGACCATATCAACAGCGTATTTCCGCAATTTCAACAAACCGACCGTCCGGATGCGATCGCTGCGGCTCTTGCCAGCGGCAAAGTGGTGTGGCTGATCGACAATACTCCGTTTGCTTTGATCGCGCCGATCACTTTTTTTGATTTGTTCCAGTCTCCCGAGGATTATATTCATCGCTGGACGGTGGGCACCTTTTTAAGGATGCTCCGTTTTCTTGCTTTTATCATTGCGCTGATTTTGGCGCCCGTGTATGTCGCTTTGACCATGCATCACTATTACTCGATCCCGCTGGATATTTTATATGTCCTTATGGAAAGCCGGAGCGGTATCCCTTTCAGTCCGATTTGGGAAGCTTTTTTTATGCTGATGACGCTTGAAATATTAAAGGAAGCGAGCTTGCGGATGCCTACCAAGTCGGGGCAAACCCTTGGCGTCGTGGGCGGTATCGTCATCGGTCAGGCTGCTGTGCAAGCCGGAATCGCCAGCAATATCCTGATTATTCACATAGCGATTTCCGCCATTGCATCGTTTCTGGTGCCGAATTACATCATGACGAACTCGAGCAAACTGATCCAATTTGCCTTACTGTTCCTGGCGGCATGGCTGGGTATGTGGGGAATTATTTTCGGCCTCATATGCCTTCTCATTCACCTGAACAGTTTGACTTCATTGAAGCAGCCGTATTTCGCGCCGTTTGTCCCATTGTACTGGAAAGATTGGAAGGACGCGTTCGTCAGATTTCCTTTGACCCGCATGGAACATCGGCCGTCCTATTTGCGTCCGCTGGACAGGATGAGAAGGAAGAGGAGGAAGCAATGAACCGAAAGCAACAAGATCAGCAAGGATTGTTCGCCCATGACACGCCGATCCAACCCTGGTTCTGGGCCATTCTGGCGAACAGGTTTCAAGTGGACTACTTTATTCTCCTTTTGCCGGGATTGTTGGAAGAATCGCACAAGGTATGGTTCATTATACTGGTCGGTTTGCTGGCGGCGATTCCTGTCTATCTGACCGGAAAGTTTCTCGATTCCGGCGGGCATCTCCGCCTCCGGAAGTTGAGCGGGAATGTTTGGGCGCGCTTATTGATGGTCCCGGCGGCGGCCGTTATCGTTCTGAAGCTGACGATCGCGGTCAAAGGTTATGTCGGCTTGGTTCATCAGATTCTGTTCCCTTCCGTAGGAACGGGGTTATTTGTATTTTTGATATTGGCAGGATCATATTACTTGGCGAGGAACGGGATGTACATCACCCTTCGGTTTTGCCTGATGGCCGTATTGACCACATTGATCATCCTTGTCATTTATATCGATTTCTTGTTTCCTCCGCAAGCCCACTATTATCATCTGTTTCCGATTTTTCCGGGAAACGGGACAGATTACGGACTGGATGCGTTTTTCACGATGTGGCCGTTGTATTCCGGTGTGGAGTTTCTCATTGTGCTGGGTTCCTGGACAGGGGGAAAACCGTTGACGAAGTATTTGCTGGCCGGGCATGCCCTTACGATGCTGGAATATGTGTATTTGTTCATCGTTTCGCTGCTTTTTTTCGGTTCTGCGTATCTGAGCACATTGGAGTATCCTCATGTGCATCTCATTCGTTATATTCAACTGCCATTTTTTGAACGGATTGAAATGTTTTTGATTCCACTTTACATCACGTCTTACATCCTGGTCATCTCCATTCTGATGCTGTATTTGTACGGGGCTTTCCGGATTGCGCTCAACAGAACGGAAAAACCGGCTAATCCGAAAGGGCTGTTCATCCTTTATCTCATTGTGCTTTTTTATTTTTACATTGTGGACAGATGGCTATGGACAACGGAAATTCAACGGGAAATATGGGAAAAGATACAAATGACCGCAAGCGGCATTGCCTTCGTGCTGGTTCCTCCGTCGGTCTATTTCATATGGAAGTTTTCAGAAAGAAGGGCTAAAGGTGAAAAGATGGCTTAACGGACTGACGGCTGTGTCGATCCTGTTAACCTTATCCGGATGCATCCCAAAAACCAATACCATCGAAGAAATCAACCCCGCGGTGTTGTTATTTATTGACCGGAATGAAAAAGGAAGATTGGTTCAAACGACGGTCATTCCGCCGCTCCGCAAAGAAAGCAAACAAATTCTTACGGAAGAAGTGACCTTGATCAAGGAAGCGAATAACGAATTCAACAAGAGTTACTATCGGGAAATGAAAAACGGCCAGTTACGGTTGCTTATGATTTCCAGAAAATTGGCTGAAGGCGGGGTTTGGCCCATTCTGAATACGCTCATTCTCGATCCCGAAATCAGCGACCGACTCTTTGTTTCCGTGATCGAAGGGGATTATACCCGCTATCTGAAAAACCAGTTGGAGAAAAATGAGGACAATCTCGTGGATGTGTACTTATACAAAATGTTCAGCCATTATGAAAAACAGGGAGAACTGACCATCACCAACCTGCACAATTTTTTGGAGGCTTATTTCTCGCCGTATACCGATCCGGTGGTGCCCATTTTCAAGACAGAAGGGGAAAAATTGGTTTATCAAGGCACAGCGGTGTTTCAAGACTCCAAAATGGTAGGCCGGCTTCAATCCGTCGACGACATTATGTTCCAATACCTGGTAAAAAAGAAAACCGTAAGGAAAATTATCCCTCTTCCGGAAAAACAGATTTCTCTCGGGGTGATCCATTCCAGCACAGACATCACCATTCAGCCGAAGGAGACGATCAAGATCCGTCTTGATCTGAGGGGAAGGGTGGAAGAATATCAGGGCGACAAAGATTTGAAACGGAATGAGGAAGCGGATCGGTTGCGGGAAGAACTGGAATCGTATCTGGAAGAAAGAACGACCAGTATCGTCCGCAGGCTGCAACAATGGGGCGTTGACCCGCTGAGGATCGGGGAACGGACGTTGACGCCGTTTTCCCGTCCGTATACCGAACGACAATGGGAAAAAGTCTGGAAGCGCATGGCGGTAGAGGTTGATGTGAATTTGCGGTTGGAAAGTCTGGGGATATTGAAAAAGTGAAAATTTTCTGGGATATTGGTAAAGTGAAACATTCCGGGGATATAGACAAAGGTGAAACCATTTTGGGATATTGAAAAAATGAAAAGTTTCCGGGATATTGGCAAAGTGAAAACATTCCGGGGATATAGACAAGTGTAATGATCTTGAAGAAATTTTGCTGCGCATCACGCATTATTTGTCAAAATCCCGTGGTCTTAATAAAAGTCGGCCTTTCCTTTTGCAAAAAAATTTATTATGATGACTGTACCCATAGTAACCGACTGTACCCATACTAACCTTGCGTTGTTGAACCTTGCTCTTTCCGGTTCGCAAGCAATTAGCGGACACCGAAGGGTCTTATTTTGTCGAAAATGGGATGGAAATGGGTTATAGCGGACAAGTGTGTTTCTTATTTTTGTAAAAGAGGGGCTTGGACCCGGGTAATCAGAAAAATAAGGACAACGGATGTCCGCTATTTGCGATCTGACCGCAAAAAAACCGATATTAGCGAACACGATTGTCCTCTAGCGTGCCTAAACAAGCCAGGCATAGCTCGCTGATGAAAGTTCAGCCGGGGTAAGGGGGCAAGAGGGGGCGGAGTATGGGCCAAGCCGCTCCGCAGCCGGCAGGCATTGGTGAGATCCGGCGACGGAAGGCCTGTGGGAGTGGGACTGAGAAAAGTCGCGCAAGAAAATGAATGAAGCAAATCCGCAGGCCGTAACATCAAGCGATTCCTGCCGCATCGTTAGGGTTACCCTCTGCGATGCGGAGGTCAAGAGAGAAGGGAAGGCCCTCTTTTCAAGCGTGAAGCGGGATAATGGGGTTTGCTATGAAAGCGCATCAATTTTGCGCATGATGGGCATGATGGAGGTATGTTTTCGTTATGATCCGATCGAACGGGATAAACATCGGCGTCACGCTCGTAAAACGGTTGATCGCCGGGCAATTTCCGCAGTGGGCGGACCTTCCCCTGGAGCCGGTGGAATCCGCCGGGACGGACAACGCGATCTTCCGGCTCGGCGACGATATGGCTGTGCGGTTGCCCCGCGTCGAATGGGCTGTCGGACAAGTGGAGAAGGAGCAACGATGGTTGCCGAAGCTTGCCCCGTTGCTGCCGCTTCCCATTCCGTTCCCGCTTGCGATGGGCTTGCCTGCCGAGGGGTACCCCTGGAGCTGGTCCGTGTACCGGTGGCTCGAAGGCGAAAACGCGGTCGGCGGGCGCCTGGAAGATCCGCGGCAGGCGGCAACCGCACTGGCGCAATTCGTCGCCGCCCTGCAGCGGATCGACCCCGCCGGAGGCCCGCCTCCAGGGGCGCACAACTCCCACCGCGGGGTGCCTCTGGCGATGCGGGACGCCCCGGTCAGGGAGGCCATCGCCACCCTGCGCGGCACGCTCGATACCGATGCGGCAACCGCGGCGTGGGAAGCGGCGTTGCGGGCGCCGGTGTGGAGCGGCAGGCCCGTCTGGCTGCACGGCGACCTCCATCCGGGGAACCTGCTGGTCGCGCAGGGGCGGCTGAGCGCCGTCATCGACTTCGGCACTCTCGGCACAGGCGATCCCGCATGCGACTTGATGGCCGCGTGGACGTTCCTTTCCGCAGACACGCGCGACGTATTTCGCGCCATGCTGCAGGTTGACGGCGCGACCTGGGCGCGGGGCCGCGGCTGGGCACTTTCCTTCGGGCTGATCGCCTATGCTTACTATTTGGAAACCAACCCCGTACTTGCCGGAATATCCCGGCGCGCAATCGATGAGGTTCTCGCCGACCGCCAGAGCGGGGCATGAGTCGGTTCATGGGCCACGCGGTTACATCGCCAAGTCATTCGGCTTCCGCCTGTTTTGGAGGATTCGCTTTCTTAACCAGCTTACCGCCATCAAAATGCCGGCCGTATGTTTTGACGAAGGCGGTAATTTCTTCAGGAGAAGGAAGGGGCCCCTGATGTTTCCACGTTAAAAAATAGGACTGCACGTTTCCGCTATAAAACACCCAGCTAAAAAATTTGCGAGCGAAATTGTGGGAACCCCGGGTCCGGAATCGATTCATACTTTTGGCGTCTTTCCAAACGGTCATGGTTTGGCCAATTCCTCCTTGGAGTTGGCCTGTCAGTTCCGCATACAACAAATCTTCATTTTTAGCCATTGCTTTCATGATCCATTGATTCAATAGTCCGTTTATTACCAATCTCGGAATATTAAAAAATTCCCCTCTTGTAACTGAAATCACCGCCCCCGGGGGCAGTTCTATATTTCTGTCTCCCAAAGTAAATGTGGCCCCATACTTGTTATGGGGATCTTCGTGTTTTGTCCATGTTCTCACCATAATTCCTCCTACTGTAAACATCGAGAAACATCGGGGCACGTTTGCGCAAGCCGAATGCGGACGTTGCCGTATCGAACGGGACGGCTGTGCACATCCGAATACTTTTTTGTATGAAATGCATGGAAGGCAAGTCCAAACGGAGTCAGTTTGCCATTGTTCAACTCCTGCAATGGATTTCGAGATTCATTATATCAAGGTTTGGTTCGGGAAATCAGATAAATGTTTTTCTCCGGCTCTTCCGCGGACCCGTGTTGACAAATTTAGACAAATTTCGCCCATTCCCTGCTTTTTCCTTAAGGTGTATGATAGGATTAATGAAAAATAGAAGTTGTCGATTCATTACGCAACATCGTCAGAAAGCGAAGGTTTGCCTTCCCCGAGTTTGGCTTTTCTTCCTTCTTCATTCCTTCCCTGTTCGATTCGTTGCTGGATCAAGTCTTTGCCGGATCAAGGCGTGGAAAAGATGTTGGGTGAAAGAAGGCGACATTCGCGTAAAGCCGTAACTTTTTGCACCATCAACATCGAACCGGCAGGTTCCAATCGTACGGGTGTTCCAGCGATTTGGAATGTAAGAGGATGTTGAACTTTCAGGGCAACTTTATTGAGGATTGATGAATGCGGTTCCAACAAAAGAGAGGTATAGAGAGGGTACAGAGAGATAAAGGGAGGGTGCAGAGAGATAAAGAGAGGGTAAAGAAAGATAAAGAAAGATAAAGAAAGATAAAGAAAGATAAAGAAAGATAAAGAAAGATAAAGAGAGGTACAGAGTGGTATAGAGAGGTATAGAGTGGTATAGAAAAGGTATAGAGAAGTAATATACCCTGCTCTTGTTTTCCAAGAAAAGATAGGAAAGAGGATGTATATGAGTCTCATTGAAGTCGAGTCTTTGTCCAAAAAGTTTCGGCAAGCCGTCAAAGAACCGGGACTGATCGGTGCGGTGAAACATTTGTTTACGCAAAAATATAGAGAGAAGCTCGCGGTAGACCATATTAACTTTTCTATAGAGGAAGGGGAAGCGGTGGCCTATGTCGGCCCCAACGGAGCAGGAAAATCGACGACGATAAAAATGCTGACAGGCATTCTCGTGCCTACATCCGGGAGGGTAACTGTGGACGGGATCATCCCGTATAAAAACCGCATTGAAAATGCGAAAAAAATCGGGGTTGTATTCGGGCAGCGCACGCAATTGTGGGTCGATCTGCCGGTCATCGAATCTTATTCGCTGTTAAAAGATATCTACGAAATTCCGGACTCCGTTTATAAACAAAACATGGAAAAGTTTACCGAACTGTTGGGGCTTGACGATTTCATTCATATGCCGGGCAGGAAGCTTTCGCTTGGGCAGCGTATGAGGGCGGATCTGGCCGCCGCGTTGCTGCACAACCCCAAAATTGTCTATCTTGACGAACCGACGATCGGACTGGATATCGCGGTCAAGGTGCGAATCCGCCAGTTTATCAAGCAAATGAACAGGGAACAGGGCACAACGGTCATGCTGACCACACACGATCTCGAAGATATCGAGGACATCTGCCGCAGGCTCATCATTATTGATCAGGGACGCATCATTTATGATGGTGAATTGCAGGCGGTAAAAGATGCTTTTGCCCGGGAGAGGACCATTTACTTCCAGGTTCGCGGGATGACGGGAAACATTGCCAAACTGGTTCATGATATGGAAGGGGCTTACCTGGAAAGCAATGGAGAGCAAGAGTTCTCGATTCGATTCGACCGGTTTCAAATCGCGGCGGGGGAAATCATAAGCCAAGTCATGAAGTATGCCGAAGTGATCGATATTCGCATCGACGAACCGAAGATTGAGCAGGTGATCCGCCGGGTATATGACGGAGAACTGGATTTGGTCGGGTAAGGGGGGAGCTTATGGCGCCGTCTGTAAAAAAATACATTTCTCTTGGCAAAATGTCCATGCAAAATTCGATCGCATACCGCGGAAATTTTCTGATCAGCATTACGGTCAGCGTCTTTTGGGCGATTGCGATGTTTTATTTGTGGAAAGCGATTTTTGACGGGCGGGGACAACTGTCGGGCTTCACCTGGGAAGAAATGAAAGCTTATTTGCTGATCACGTTTATTACCAATTCCTTGTTGTCATGGTATAACGAAACGAGAATTTCGTGGAAAATACTGGATGGAAGCGTTGCGATGGATTTGTTGAAACCATTGGATTTTCAAAAGGCACGGTTGGCGGAAACGTTGGGCACCAGTGTGTTCGAAGGCGGTGTCAGCGTAATGATGATGTGCATTGTCTTGTTCGTCTTTGCCGGCATAATGATGCCGCCGGATGCCCTGAGCTGGGTCTTGTTTTTTGTCAGTCTGATGTCATCCTTGCTGATCAAATTTTGCGTAGTGTATATCGCGGGGTTGTTTTGCTTCTGGACATCCAGTCCGTTCGGAGTGGCATGGATGCGCGCGGCTGTGACCAATTTGTTTTCCGGTGCGCTCGTTCCGCTGTCTTTTTTTCCGGGTTGGCTAAAATCGGTCGCTTTATTGCTTCCTTTTCAAGGAATCGTACATACTCCGGCCTCGATTTATCTTGGCCGGATCGGCGGGATGGAACTTGTTCATTATTTGGGAGTGCAATTGTTTTGGGTTGCGGTGTTGTGGTTCGTCGGCAAAAGGATGTGGCATCGTGCGGTGCGGCAGGTTACTATTCATGGCGGCTGAGTTCCGGGAAGGAGATATCCGATGGCGTGGAAAAGAGCGGTGTATATTTATTTTCGGCTGGTTACCCAACATGTGAAAGCCATTCTCGAGTACCAGTCCGATTTCCTGATTGCCATGGCCGCGGCCATGGTCACCCAAGTGCTGGGCTTTATCTTTCTGTGGGTCGTATATCAGCGGATCCCGCATATACAAGGTTGGGAATTTTGGGAGGTCGCTTTTATTTATGCCATGATGTTTTTTACTACCGGGTTCGGGCAGCTTTTCTTTGAAGGAGCCTGGAGGATCAGCGGCCTGGTCAACAGCGGAATGCTGGATCGCGTACTGCTTCGTCCGGTTTCGCCGGTATTGCAGGTTTTGGGTTCGGCGGCGGGAATGAACGGTCTTGGCAACATTCTGGTCGGCGGGACGATGCTGATCCAATCGCTTCGCCACGTGGATATCCACTGGACTGCGGAAAAAATATTTGTCGGCGTCATCCTGTTCTTTTCTGCGGTCGTGATTCGCGTATCCATTTTTTTGGCCTCGAACTGCATTACGTTCTGGACGCACGCACCGGGAAACGCGTTTCCCAATATGATCAGCAATTTGTCGGAGTTTTCCAAGTACCCGATTTCCATTTACTCTTTTATTATTCAAGTTTTTTTCTCGACGCTGATTCCCTATGCTTTCATCAGTTTTTTTCCGGCTGCGTATTTATTTGAAAAGGACAATTGGCATCACATCGGTTTGCTTACCCCTTTAGTCGCCGTATATTCTGCCGCGGCGGCATTTTGGATTTTTCGCAAAGGCCTTGCCAAATATGAAAGTGTCGGGAACTGATCCATTGGTTAACCTGCCGACTAACCGCTCTATATATTTGTCATTTGTACCGCAACATCCGCCCATGATCTTCAAACCGTATTCATGATGAAGGAGGGCCATCGTATCAATGAGAGTGCACATGTTATCGGCTTGAAGTTCCGTTGCCCCATCCAGTTCTTCCGGACTTTTGGAAGAGGTATTGGCCTGAATGCCAAGCAATCGTTGCAAAACGAAATCTGAACCATGATCTGATTCCAACGCGCTTTTCAGTACGGATGGATGAACACAGTTGACCAGATAACACAATGGTTTTTGAATGACCTCCGAATCTATTGCGGAAATGGCTTGACTCAAAGGAGTTCCGTCGAGCAATGTGCCATTTGGGCGAATGACAAAACTTAGAATATACGGTTTTTCTGAATCGGACATGGCCTTGGCCATGCCCAACGCTTCAGAAAAAGCAGGCAAGGTAGTGCCGCAAAGGAAATCCGCACCGGCATTGCAGAAAGCACGGATTTGTTTTTTATGGAATAAATATGCGTCTTCGACTGACAGCGCTTCGTCGGGTTTATACGCATCGCCTCTGCATCCCATAAGTCCGCCTATGAAAATTTTTTTCGCATATTCCCCGTACCCGGCTCTGATTCCGGATAAAAACCGGAAACAGTCTCCATTCACGTCTTTACCGGTGTAACCCGCAAGGGAAAGACGTTCCGGATTGGCGCGTCTGGTTGGAGTAAATAAGAGCATCGGCAAATCATACTTCTGAACCGCGCTGATATACTGTTTATATATTTTTTCAAGAATCATCTTGCCTTCCGGATCGTAAATCAGTCCGGAATGGACAATGTGAGGATGAAGATCGACCGAAAATTCTCTGCGCAGTCTCTCGACAACCGCTCCTTCTGTCATGATTAGTGCAGATTCATCAATCATTTTTTTCATATCCATCTCCGCAACCACCTCCCGATAATCCGTATTGAAGATAAAATCCGCTTTTCTTCAATGATATTTCTCATTCCATGTGACTGTCAATCATTGCGCAAAAATCGTTCCCAGAAGACATCCTTTTACACTTTCCTACGCAGGCCTGACGCTGATTGAATGCATAATAATTTGAAACATAGAATATATCATGATATTAGAATATATCATGATATTATTATTAAAGGTCGATGGATCAGGTCTCCTTTCCGTAAAAGGAGGAGACACGATTGTATCACTTAATGCTACTGGTTTTTTTAGGTTTGGATTTAGTTGTTAACTTTGGTTGGTTAGAAATAGTGTTGGTTAGAAATATTGATATGGAATCGAAAGATGAGAAGTCAAGAAATCAAGAATAGCCTTTGTTAAAGGGACCTTTTCCATCGCTTCACAGTACCAAAAGAGTACTGTGAAGCGATAAAAAATAAAATATAAAAAAATCGATAAAATTAAGCCACGGGCGAAACATTGCTCGTGGCTTCATTAATGAATTCGTATACGTATATTGTTATAATCCATTAATCCTTTTGGGCATGTTTTGTATCTCTGTCAAAAGATTGGACAGCCAGAATCGAGAAAATTATACTGCTTTATCGTACGTTTATTCGTATTGAATGAGTGTAAGATAGACGATTGCAAAATGAACGCGTTTGCGATTGTAGAAAAATTCAATGTATTTGGAGCGAGAAATCAGGAGCGATATAACCTGATAACATTGCGGTATGACGCTGTGAACCCAAGCTTGACACGGAGTGGCGGGCATGATGGGCTGGTTGCCACGCGATGTAAAGGGGTGTGACCGCTAAAATAAAATCAACAAGAAACACGAAATAACACTGAACATGAATTACCTTATTCTCCCTCACCCGATATAATCAAGCTGGAAATTCAGTCAGCGTAGGGTGAGGAGAAATGAAATC
>Ga0207865_100953_pt1 | contig 25497 bp, 15 predicted proteins | sample HigsolmetaAR204D_FD_184836 | JGI IMG/M metagenome (GOLD analysis project Ga0207865, IMG submission 184836) | Ionic liquid and high solid enriched microbial communities from the Joint BioEnergy Institute, USA - AR20-4-D (SPAdes) (version 2) ...
CGGGCGAGCTCAAAAAAATGGAGGAGATGAGACAGACGTTCGTCTCCAACGTCTCTCACGATATTCAGACGCCGCTGACGTCCATCCGCGGATTTTCCAAGCTGCTGCAAAACGATGCGCTGCCACCGGAAGAAAGGCTCAGCTACCTGAAAATTATCGAGCAGGAATCCGAGCGGCTGTCCCGGCTGAGCGAAAATTTGCTGAAGCTCGCTTCTCTCGAATCCGAGAATTATCCGTTTCACCCGGTGCCGGTGAAGCTGGACGAGCAGCTGCGGAGAGCGGCGGTCGCCTGCGAGCCGCTGTGGTCGGCCAAGGGACTGGAGCTGCGGCTGGATTTGCCGAAGGCGGTCGTGGTGGCTGACGAGGATTCGCTGAACCAGGTTTGGAGCAATCTGCTGCACAACAGCATCAAGTTTACGCCCGAGGGAGGCCGGATCGATATCTCGCTCACCACCGGCCCGGAACTCGTCAAGGTCAAGATCTCCGACACCGGCATCGGCCTTTCCAGGCAGGACCGCGAGCGGATGTTCGAACGGTTTTTCAAAGCCGACGCGTCCCGTTCCGAACACGGAGGCAGCGGATTGGGGCTGGCGATCGTGAGGGAGATCGTCGATCTTCACGGGGGAGCAATCGACGCCCAAGGGGAGCCGGGGGAGGGTACAACGATTACGGTGACGCTTCCGCTCCAACCGGCTCTTAAACCCGTTCCGTAACCCGTTCTTTAACCCCCCTTCCTTAATCCCTCCCGCAGCTGACTTTTCCCGATATACCGGCCGTTAGTTCGCTTATTGAAGCGGGCTAAGGGCCGGTTTTTTCAGTTTATTTTAAGCTTCAGTTCAAATTCAGTTCAAGATATGCCTTTATAATGAAGGGCATGAATCAGACGGATTGGCGCGCGAGCTTCGGCAGGCCGGGGGCGCGCCGCGAACTGGAGGAGGGGCAGACGTTGGCTTTAGGTCGCAGGAAACGATGGGTGCTGGCCATTCTTGCTGTCGTGCTGGCAGGGGGTGGCACCGCTTATTATTTTGCCGTTAAAGAGAACAAGCCTTCGCAAGCGGCGGGGCAGGAAGCCCAGGGCATAGCGGTTACCCGGGGGGATATTCGCGTTACGATTACAGGGACGTCGCAGTTTCAGGCGCAAAATATGCAGGACATTACCGCTCCCGCAGACGGCACGATCAAGATGATGAACTTGACGCGGAGCAAAGCGGTCAAGCAAGGCGATGTGCTGCTGGTCATCTCGGACGTTGACCTGGAGGCGAACCTGAAGGATGCGGAAGCCCGCTTGGCTACGCTTAAGAGAGAGCTGCAGGAGCTGATCGAGCAGCAGGGAGCGATGCGGATTACGGCGCCGATCGGCGGGAAATTGACGCTCGCCGGCAATGTGGAGACGGGCTCGAGCCTGAACAAGAACGCGAAGGTCGGTACGATTGCCGATCTGAGCGAATTCACGGTCAAGCTGCCGTACATTCTGGAAGAAGCCGTGCAGCTGCAGGCAGGGGATGAGATCGATTTGACGGTCGAAGGCCAGCTGCTGACGAAGGTCGGCAAGGTCGAGGCTGTCGACCGCGTGTCAAGAGCGGGACAGGGCGGCGCGAAGCTGGTCGACGTCACGGTGAAGGTCGCCGGCGACGGCACGCTGGACGCAGGGCTTGCGGTGACAGGCAGCGTCATGCATGGCGACAGGGAGATCAAGTCCCAGGGAAGCGGCACGCTGGAATATGCGCGTACGGTAACCGTCATGTCCGGAGCGTCGGGCACGATCGGCGAGCTGAAGCCGAAGAGCGGAGAATACATACAGCAGGGCGATCTGATCCTGACGATCGCGAACGATTCGCTGCAGGACGATATCGCCGCCAAGCAGGCCGATGTCGAGCGGCAGGCGGCGAACGTCGAGAACCTGAGCAGGAAGCTGAGCGAGCTGACGGTGGTCGCGCCGTTCGACGGCGTGTTCTCGGCAGATTTCGCCGATCAGAAGAAAAATGTGCTGGCCAGCTATCCGGTAGGGGTCAGCGTGAAGGCTGGAACCGCTTTCGGAGCGGTGGCCAGCCTCGATACGATGACGCTTGCCGTGCAGGTGGACGAGCTTGATCTGCCGAGCGTGAAGCCTGGGCTGAAAGCGCAGGTCACCGTCGACGCGCTGCCCGGCCGAAGCTTCGAAGGGGAAGTGCTGCAGGTGTCGACGGTCGGGGTCACGACCAACGGCGTGACCTATTACGATGTGATCATTGCCGTGCCGAATACTGAGCAGAGCGAACTGAAATACGGCATGACCGGCACAGCGGAAATCATTGTCGAGGAGAAAAAGAACGCGCTGCTGCTGCCGATCGAGGCGCTTCAGCAGCGGGGCGGCCGACGGACCGTCACCTTGAAGAAGGCGGACGGGACGCTCGAGCCGAACCATCCGATCGAGATCGGCATCCGCAGCAAGACGCATGTCGAGGTGACCGAGGGCCTTGAGGAGGGCGATCAGGTCGTCATTCCGACGCGCCAGCAATCGACGAACCTGAACCAGCAGCAGGCTGACCAGCTCCGCCGGCAGTTCCAGGGCGGCGCCGGGGGAACGACAGGCGGCGGGTTCCCTGGTGGCGGCGGCATTCCCGCTGGCGGAGGTGGCGGCTTCCCCGGCGGAGGCGGCGGATTCCAGGGCGGTGGCGGAGGCGGTTCGCGATGAGCAACATCATCGAGCTCAGAAACATTGTGAAGGAGTACGGCAGCGGCGACGAGAAGGTGCGGATTCTGAAGGGCATCTCGCTGGACGTGGCCAAAGGCGATTTCGTCGCCATCGTCGGGCCGAGCGGCTCCGGCAAATCGACCTTGATGAATACGATCGGTCTGCTGGATTCGCCGAATGAGGGAACGTATGCGCTGGACGGGGTGGCCACCGAGAAGCTGAGCGACAATCAGCTGGCGGAAGTACGCAACCGCAAGCTCGGCTTTATCTTCCAGCAGTTCAATCTGCTGCCCCGGTTATCCGCGCTGGAAAATGTGGAGCTGCCGCTCGTCTATGCGGGGGTCGGCAAGCAGGAGCGGCGAGAGCGGGCGGTCGCGATGCTGCAGTCGCTCGGCATGGAGCACCGCATCCATCACAAGCCGAATCAGCTCTCCGGAGGCCAGCAGCAGCGCGTCGCCATCGCCCGCGCGCTGGCCGTGCAGCCGGCGCTGCTGCTGGCCGACGAGCCGACCGGCGCACTCGACTCCAGAACCGGCGCCGAGGTGATGGAGCTGATGGTCCGGCTGAATGAGCAGGGGAATACGGTCGTGCTCATCACGCACGACAACCATATCGCCGATAATGCCAAGCGGGTCGTATCTATTCGCGACGGGCTGATCGTCGACGACCGGCGCAACGCCGCGCTGCCGGAAGCGTCGGGGAAGGCGGTGACCCTATGAATCCGTGGGAACTCGTCTCCATGGCGTTCCGTACGATTACGGCCAAGCCGATGCGCACTCTGCTGACGATGCTCGGCGTCATTATCGGCGTCGCCTCCGTCGTTACGCTGGTCGCGATCGGGCGGGGATCGACCGAGCAGATCGAGAAGCAGTACGAGAGCCTGGGCACGAACCTGCTCGTCGTGAACGTGCTGGGCAACGGACGCGCGACGCAGCTCGATTACGACGAGCTGATGACGCTGGAGCAGCTGCCCGAATTCGAGTCGATCGCTCCGACGATTACCAAGGGCAATTCCAACGTCAAATACGACCGCACCAGCGAGACGTTCACGGTCATCGGCACGAACGACCGTTACCAGACGCTGATGAAGACGGAGCTGGCGAGCGGGCGCTTCATCGTCCCTGCCGATCTCGAGTTCCGCAACCCGGTGGCGGTGCTTGGCAGCGGGACAGCCGAGACGCTGTTCGGCAGCGCGAACCCGATCGGGCAGACGGTCAACATCGACGGCGTCATGTTCACCGTCGTCGGCCTGCTGAAGGAAAAAGGCTCCAACGTCGGCGGCAGCTCGGTGGACGATGCGGTGATCGTGCCGCTGGAGACGGCCCGCAGAGTATTCAAGCTGGGCAGCATCCGCACGACGTACATCGAAGCGCCCAGCAGCGATCAGGTGCCGGTGGCCGATTCGACGATCAAACAGTATTTGAGCTATAAATTCAAGAGCACCTCCGGTTACATCGTGATGAATCAGGAAGAATTGATGAACGCGCGAGTAGCGGCCTCGAGCACGCTGACGAATCAGATGATCAGCGTCGCCTGCATTTCGCTGCTCGTCGGCGGCATCGGCATCATGAACATCATGCTGGTGACGGTCAGCGAGCGGACCCGGGAGATTGGCATCCGCAAATCGATCGGCGCCAAGCGCTGGCACATCATGGCCCAGTTCCTGACCGAGGCGGTCGTCATCAGCGGCCTGGGCGGGCTACTCGGCCTGCTGCTCGGCATCGGCGCCTCGTACGGCTGGCCGCTGATCAATCCGAACCAGCCGACCAGCGTGTCGCTAGATATCGGCATGTACGCGTTCCTGTTCTCGGTGCTGGTCGGCGTCGTCTTCGGCCTGTATCCGGCCCGTCAAGCATCGCGATTGAAACCGATCGACGCGCTCCGCGTGGATTAACGGCATAATGAGGAGGGATTACGGACAATGCGGAATTTGCGCAGCGCCATGCTTCGGTCCGGCCGAAGCTGGCTTGTCATGGTATTGGCATTAGTATTGCTCGGCTCGCCGCTTGCCGCGCCTGCGGCGCAGGCCGGCAAGCAGGGCGTCTTTCTGAACGCGTCCGTCTATTTTACTTTGGAGGAGGCGGTCTATTCCGCGGGAGCGGGAGACGCCGCGCTGCGCTTTACGCTCAGGCTGCATAACGGTGGCGGGAGCTCCGTCGATTTCAACCGTTACGGCGTCCGCGTCGCCGATGCGCCCGGCAGCAGCTATGCGGCGCAGCTGCTCAGCAGGCAGACGGCCCGCGTCGAGCCGGGCCAGTCGCAGGACTTCCGGTTTCTGTCGCAGCTTTCCGGTTCGCCGGACGCGCGGGGGCTGAAGGTGACCATGTTCGAATGGGACTTAAGCCTGGCGAATTTCATGAAGGATATCGGTTCGCTGAACGTCGCCCCCGCACTCGGGGAAGCAGGCCGCCCCGTGCAGGAAACGGCGCTTCAACTCAAGAAGGCCGACGCCTCGCTGCCCGACGATTCGACGGTCATCTTCCGCCCCGAGCGGGCGTACCCGGTGTTTGAAGGCAATACGATGCAGCTGTATGTGGAGCTGCTTGCCGAAAACGCCGGGAATACGAGCTTGTCTCTGCCTGACGGGCTGAAATACAGGCTGACGGACAAGAGCGGCCAGCAGTATGCGGCGACGGTCGTGTACGGCGCCGATCAGCCGCTATTGCCCGGCAAGAGCCGCAAGCTTACGCTGCGGTCGGCGCTTCCCGGGGCGCCTTCGGCAGATGGCGGGCTGAAGCTGCAGCTGTATACGGCGGCTGTGGCGGGAGCGGAGGAATGGGTGGCCGGAACGTTCGCTCTCGCCGATCTGCTGCAGCCGCGGAAGGTTCGGGAGTCGGCCGCTTACTTGCTGGATGACGGCAGCGACGGCCTGACGGTGAAGCTCGACTCCGCGACGTTGTCGGCCACCGGAGACGAAGCGACCGTGCGCGCCAGGGTCGCGCTGAGCAACGATACGTCCCGCGCTGTCGCCGTTCCCGCGCTGGTCGCCTCGTTCCAGACCCGCTCCGGGGAAGCGCAGGCGCAGGCGACGGATACGTCGGCGCATCCTTCGTTCCTGTCGCCCGGCGAGACCGCTTCCTATTACTTCCAGGCGGTGCTGCCCAAGGCGGCGACAGAGGACGACGTTCAGCTCGCGCTGCTCGAGAACAAGGCGGCGGGAGGAACGGAGACCGCCGCAGGCGGGCTGCAGCTTCCGCTGTTCGTGGCCGATCTGGCCGGCGCCTCGGCTTACGGCGGCGATTCCGGCATGATTGTCGGCTATCAGTACGGGCAGCCGCTTCATTTGCCGGTCGGCGGCATCGTGGAAGAGAACCTGGAGGTCGTGCTGGCCGACCTGCGCTTGTATGAGAACGAGAGCACCGGCTATCCGACGGCCGTCGCCAAGTTCAAGCTGACCAACCGGGGAGACCGCTCGCTGCCCTTGCCGGAATGGACGACGGAGCTCGTCGCGCCGAACGGCCAAATTTTCAGCGGCGTCGCGAAAGCGGCGGAGGGGCAGACGATCGCTCCCAACACGAGCGCGATGGTCATGCATTCGTACATGCTGGGCACGTCCGATGTCGGCGATTCGTTCATGATGCGCGTAACGGACGAAACGTCGGCCGCTGCGAAGAAGCTGACGATCGCCTCCTTCCCGATCTCCCTGCGGACGGACGAGGGGCTGGACAACAGCGAAACGATGAACTTCTATCCGTTCGCCATGCGGGTCAAAGATTTCCAGGTCTATACGACGTACGGCTCGAGCACCTACAGCTATACGATGAAGATGGAAAATATGGCGCAGTGGCAGGAGCCGCTCGTCGTCGATGCGAATGCGGTCAAGGTTCACTTCGAGCTGCTCGACGAATACGAGAATGTCATCGCGACGACGGACGTGCCGTTCATCGGCGCCGAAAAGCTGGCTAACGGCAAAAACCAGGTCGTGTTCTCCGGCATCAGCTCCGATTGGCTCGGATCAAGAAACCATGTGAAGATGTACGAGCTGCTGGAGACGCCGTCCGGTGCGGTCAAGCGGTTCCTGAAGCAGCTGAATTAGCGTCAGCCGGTCTTAAACCGGCCGGTTCATTTATCTTGTCGAACCCCTGATACCCGCGTGCAGCGGATCGGGGGTTCGTTTCTTGTGGCCGCCGCATTCTTGCATCCGCTATGTAAGGAGGAACGAAGGAGGAACGGAAATTGCTATGTTGCGAATACAAATTTTTTGCTAAAATGGAAGGTACCATCATTGACCGAAAGGGCGATGCATCCGATGATTGCAGAATGGAGATACGTCTGGCGCATTCCGCGCTACAAGCGGCTGCTGCTCGCTTTTGGCGTGCTGATCGGCGCCGTTCCCGTGCTTGCCCTCGGTCTCTTCTCCTATTATATTGCGGCCGGGGACGTGGAGGACAAGACGAAAGAGGGCAATATGCAGCTGCTTAGGCAGACGCAGATGCGTGTCGAGCAGGCGATGAAGACGCTGGAGCTGACGGCGATTCAATATGCCAATTCCCCCCAGGTTACATCGGCGATGAACGAGCCGCTCGAAGTGTCCGATTTTATTCGGGTGCGCAATTTATATACGGGATTGGCCAATTTGCAAACGCTTCCGGGTATTAACGAAGGGTATTTGGTCGGCTACCAGGAGGGATGGGCGATCGGCTTCACCAGCGTGATTCCGCTTGCGGAGCTGCCGTTTAGGGACCGGCTGGAGCATTATGCGAAGCAGCCGAACGCCTTGTTTTGGGATATCGGGGCGCCCCGGCCCGGCACGGGCGGCGAGACTGGGGCGGCGGCGAGCCCGACGATCCGCATGGTGTACAAGCTGCCGATTCTCCCCTTTACGCAGCAGCCCAAAGGCTTCCTCGTGATCGAAATACTCAAATCGCAGTTCAGCACGCTGCTCGCCGCGGAGAACGACCGGCTTGGCGATATTTATGTGATCGACAGCGAAGGGGTCGATTTCATATACGGGAACGGCCTGTCCGGCGATCCCGATCCTTACGGGCCGGTCAACGCCAGGATCGCGCAGGCAGTGAAGGCGACAGGCGGCGAGAACGGTTTCTGGCAGGAGAAGGTGGACGGCCGGGAGATGGTGTTCTCATACCGCTTCTCGCCGTATAACCGCTGGATTTATGTGTCGGCGGTATCGCTGGAGCAGATCACCCGGGAGACGGGCAAAATCGCTGTCGCCACCTTCGTCGCCTGCAGCGTCATTCTGATCGTCGTCGGCATCCTTGCCTGGCAGGGCAGCCGCCGAATGTATTCGCCGATCCGGCGGCTGTCGCAAATGACGGCGGGCGTTCAGGCCGGCGGCGCCGACCCCGCGGACGAGTTCACCTCGCTGGAGGAGCGGTTTCGCACCTTGTTCAGCGCGGGTCAGCAGCTTCAGCAGCAGATGCAGGGCCAATTCCAGCAGTTGAAGGAGTTTCTTGTGCTGAAGCTGTTCGCCGGCCAGCTGTCCGAGAGCGACTTCGCTTACCGCAGCAAGCTGTGCGGATTTCCGACGGAGTGGCGGCGACTGGTCGTGCTGACGCTGCAGATCGACACGCTGCAGGATACGCGCTACCGGGAGCATGACAAGGAGCTGCTCCTGTTCGCAATTCATAATATGGTCAGCGAGATCATTCCGGCGAATCGGCGCTTCAGCCCCGTGCTGCTGGAGCAGTCCCAGGTGACGCTGCTGGCCGGGGACATGGACACCGACGAGGAGCTCAAGGCATATTGCTACCGGATGGCGGAGCAGATTCGGGACAAGGTGTGGGAATTTTTGCAGGTGCAGGTCAGCATCGGCATCAGCCGTCCCTTCGATAAAGCGTCGGAAGCGGTTCACGCCTATAACGAAGGGCTGGAGGTGCTGAAGCGGCGCATTTATTTGGGCAACCGGCTCATTCTGCATTACGACGATATCCAGGCCGAGCCGAGCGGAGCGGCCGCTGCCGCCTATGCGCAGCTGAAATGGAACGAGGAGCAGCTCGTCAAGGCGCTGAAGCTGGGCGATGCGGAGCAGGCGGAGCAATGCTTCGCCCGCTACATGGAGGAGCTGCTGTCCCGCAATCCGGGCGTGGGCGAATATCACGTTTACATGATGCAGCTTCTCTCGCGCATGTGCCAGCTCATTCAAGAGCAGGGCGGTATCGCGAATAAGGTGTTGGGGGAGCGGGCCTTGTACCAGCAATTGATGAAGCTCAACACGGTGGAGGATATTAGCGACTGGTTCACAAGGGAGCTGCTTACGCCAGTGCTCGCCTTCCTGAACCGGCAGGCCGAATCCCAGTATGCCGGCATCGTCCAGCGGATGGTCAGCCTTGTGCAGCAGCGTTACGATCAGGACATTACGCTGGAGGCGTGCGCCGCCGAGCTTAACTTTCACCCGGTCTATTTGAGCCGCGTGTTCAAGAAAGAAATGGGCATTTCATTCAGCGAATATTTGGCGGAATACCGCATGAGCTTAGCCAAGGAATGGCTGGATACGACGACGATGAAGCTGTCGGACATTTCGGAGAGGCTGAATTATTCGAACCCGACGGCGTTCATCCGCATGTTCCGCAAGGTGGTCGGAATGACCCCGGGGCAATATCGGGATAGAAAAGAGCCTAAGTAAGCGCGTGACGATTTCAGCTGCGCCGGACGGGGCGATGAGGCCTCGCTCCGGCTTTTTTCATTCCGTGGAAGCTGCTTATGGGCAGGCAGGCTGCAGGTTATATCCGGTTCATCGCAGGTTAAATCCGGTCAATGGCTGCGTCTCTCCGTGCACGCCGCACCTGGCCTCCGGCTGGCGGACGGAACAAGTTGCATTCGGTGTATAGCATGTTCCGGCGCATTCCCCGATAATGAGGGCACAACGACGAAGGGAGGCGCCTTAGATGACGACACAGGCTACTACACAGACTACTGCCGATGTCCGGCCCAGCGCCCGCAGAAATCGCCGGCTTGCCTGGATGAAGGATCTCGTCAAGGATCGCTGGCTGTATTTGATGGCTTTGCCCGGCATTCTTTATTTTGTTATTTTCAAATATGTGCCGATGTACGGGCTCATCATGGCTTTCCAGGATTTCAAGCCGCATCTTGGCTTCTCGGGCAGTCCGTGGGTTGGCTTCAAGCATTTTCAACGTTTTTTCGGCGAAGAACAGTTCTGGATGCTGTTTCGCAACACCTCGCTGCTGGCGGTGTACAATCTGATCTTCTTCTTCCCACTGCCCATCGTGCTGGCACTCATGCTGAACGAGGTGCGCAGGGAGCGCTTCAAACGGTTTGTCCAGACGCTGGTGTACATTCCCCATTTCGTATCGTGGGTCGTCGTGGTCGGTATTTTCTATATTTTGTTTACGACCGAGGGCGGACTCGTCAACGAAATTGTGTATGCGCTTACCGGCGAAAAGATTCCGTTCCTGCTGGCTCCCGAATGGTTCCGAACGATGATCGTCAGCCAATCGATCTGGAAAGAAGTCGGCTGGGGCACGATTATATTCCTGGCGGCGCTGGCCGGCGTCGATCTGCAGCTGTACGAGGCGGCGCGGATGGACGGGGCGGGGCGCTGGAGACAGCTGTGGCACATTACGCTGCCGGCGATCCGCAGCACCATCGTCATTCTGTTCATCCTCCGCCTCGGCAGCTTCCTGGACTCCGGCTTCGAGCATATTTTCCTGATGCTGACGTCCACGAACCGCGAGGTGGGCGAGGTGTTCGACACGTACGTCTATATCAAAGGGCTGACGCAGGCGCAGTTCAGCTACAGCGCGGCGGTCGGCATGTTCAAATCGGCGGTCGGGCTCGTGCTCGTGCTCGGGGCGAACTGGCTGGCCAAGCGTTTCGGAGAAGAAGGCGTGTACTAGGGCTGCGCGCCGGAAAGGGGGAATTGTCATGACGCAAGACAAAACATGGGGCAACCGCATCTTCGACGCCGTCAACTACACGCTGCTGATGCTGACGGGGCTTATCTGCATCGTACCGTTCATTTACGTGCTGGCCGTCTCCTTCACGGCCCCGCATATTGTCGCTGAAGGCGGCTTCATCCTGTACCCGAAGGAGTTCTCGCTGGCCGCATACGAGTACATTTTCTCGACCAATACGCTGGTGCGCAGCCTGGGGGTGTCCATCTACGTTACAGTGCTCGGGACGTTCATCAACCTCGTCTTCACGGCGCTGCTGGCGTATCCGCTGTCCCGCCCAACGCTGCGGGGCCGCAAGTACATTTTGCTGGGCGTGCTGTTCACGATGCTGTTCAGCGGCGGCCTGATCCCGACCTATTATGTCGTCCGCTCGCTTCATATGATCGATTCGCTCTGGTCGCTGATGATTCCGAGCGCGATCAGCGCCTTCAATCTGATCGTGCTGAAAAACTTTTTCCAGCAAATCCCGGAAGGTCTGGAGGACTCCGCGAAAATTGACGGCTGCAACGATGTCGGCATTTTGATGCGCATCGTGCTTCCGCTGTCGCTGCCGGCCATCGCTACCTTCGGCCTGTTCTATGCGGTCGATCACTGGAACAAATACTTCCATGCGATCATGTACATCAACGACAACACCAAGTGGCCGATTCAGGTCATGCTGAGGGAGATCATCATTAACGCCAACAGCCGGATCGGCGATACGAGCATCGACGAAATGTACATTCAGCCGCTGACGATCAAGATGGCCGTTATCGTATTTGCCACTTTGCCGATTATCGTCGTGTATCCCTTCCTGCAGAAGCATTTTGCCAAAGGGGTCATGCTCGGATCGGTTAAGGGATAAAAAAATGCAAGATACAATAAGGGAGGTCATTACTATGAAGTCCAACCGTACGAAGTTCGCTTTGCTCTCCTCGGCAGTGCTCGGCACGGCAGTGCTCGCGGCAGCCTGCGGCAATGGGGAAGAGGCGCCGGGCGCGGCCGCCACGCAGGGCGGAGGCGACGCTCCGCTTCAACTGAGCATCGGCATCTCGCAGGTCGGCGACATTCCGGCCAAGGGCAACGAAGTCGAGCAGCTGATCGAAAAATACACGAATACGAAGCTGGACATCCAGTGGATTCCGAGCGCCGCGTATAACGATAAAATCAACGTCATGCTGGCCTCGAACGAAATGCCCAAGCTGCTGAGGGTTGTGCAGGGGCCGAACGTCGTCAACGCGATCGAATCCGACCTGTTCTGGGAGATCGGGCCGTGGCTGAAGGACTACAAAAACTTGAGCGCGCAAAACCCGCAATTTTACGAAAATATTTCGGTCGAGGGCAAAATTTACGGCGTGCCGCTGTACCGCAACATGGGCCGTGGCGCGATTGTATACCGCAAGGATTGGTTCGACAACCTCGGGCTGCAGATCCCGAAGACGATCGACGAATGGTACAATGTGCTGAAAGCGCTGACGCTGAACGATCCGGATAAAAACGGCAAGGACGACACCTACGGCATCGCGCTGCACAAAACGTACAATTCAGGCCAGGCCTCCATGCTGACCCGGCTCGCCGTCTCGCAGGGCGGCGTGAACAAATGGGGCGTCGACAGCGAAGGCAACTTTACGCCGGAATTCGTCACCAAGGAATTTATGGATGTGCTGAAGCTGTTCCGCAAGCTGTACGAGGAGAAGCTGATCAACCAGGATTTCGCCGTCGCCGACTCGTCGGAGGTGGAGAAAGGCTTCGATTCGAACAAAATCGGCGTCCGCTTCGGGGTAGCGACCAACGGCAAGAGCCAGCAGGACCGCCTGAACAAGACGAACGCGAACGCGGTGGTCGACGTCGCCAGCTTCGAAGGCCCGCAAGGCATCCGTATCGCCTCGGAGAACGGCAACAACGGCTTCCTCGTCATTCCGAAGTCTTCGGTCAAGACGGAGGAGGAGGCAAAGCAAATCCTCGGCTTCCTCGACAAGCTGATGGACCCGGAAATGTCCACGCTGCTGCTGCGCGGCATCGAAGGGCGGCACTACGGCAAAACGAGCGACAACAAGGTCGAATTCATCGGCGACGGCTTCAACATCTTCCAGCGCGAGGTCAAACCATACCGCGATAACCTGACCGTGCTCGAGGGCTACAACGTCACGCCGCTCAAGGATGTGCCGATCGGCGAGAAAGGCACGAAGATGGAGCTGGACGGAATCAATTACATCGTCCCGAACCCGGCGCTGACGCTGACGTCGCCGACCTTCTCCGAGCGCGGCCAGGAGCTCGAGCAGCAAATGATGGACGCGCAGACGAAGTTCATCATGGGCAAAATCGACGAGGCCGGCTATGAGGCCGAGGTCGAGAAATGGAAAAAAGCCGGCGGCGAGAAGATCATGGCCGAGTACAAGGAGTCTTATCTCAAGCTGCGGAAGTAACCGTTTTGGTCCGATTCGGGCGGATGACCCGGCGCTGTGGGCGCTGGGTCGTTTTTTTGTTGTAAGGCAGGCGAGCAACCTTATTTCGCATGTTGGGCAACCCGATTCAATATTTTTGACAAAATAGCGCTTCCCGGCCTGCGCTACATTTTAAAAAGGGTACGACTCAGCAAAATAGCGTTCGTCGCTAGCGTTAGAAATAGATGGTTAGAATAGAAGGGAAAATGGGCAGCGAAGGAGAAGTGAATAAGGATAGGAAAGGGTTACCATACATTCAAAGAGGAGGCGGACGCTATGCTGAGAAGCATTACAGTGCTCGATTTCGAGACGTCAGGGCTTGATCCGCGTAACGACCGCGTCATCGAGATGGCGGCTATTCGCGTCATGGACGGCCGCATCGCCAGCGAGTTTCGGACCGTCATTCCGTACGACAAGCCGCTGCCGCGGAAAATTACCGAAATTACCGGCCTGACGGACGACGATTTGGAGCATGGGATGGATGAGGTGACGGCGTTCAAAATTTTGAACCGGTTCATCGGCAATAACCTGATCGTTGCGCATAATGCGGCCTTCGATCTGGCCTTCCTGCACTATACGCTGCAGCGGCTGGCCGGCCGCTCGTTCACTAATCCGTTCATCGATACGCTCACCGTCGCCCGCGACCGGTCTCATTATCCGTACACGCTGTCGGCGCTCTGCGAGCGATACGGCGCGTCCTTCGAAGGGGCGCACCGGGCGCTGAACGATGTGCATGCGTGCTGGCGGCTGCTGGAAAGCCTGCACAACGAGGCTCCGCTTGACGAATACGTGAACCGGCTCGGATATTTGCGCAAATACGGACCGCCCCGCTGGGCGCCCGAGCATGCCCGGCTCGTGCCGCAAGAGAACCGCTACGCGGAGGAGCGCGGCGGCAGCCAGGCGGCCAATTGAATGCTCTTTTTACAGCGCTTTCGAGGAACGAGATTTTTCTCTTGCTAGAAATCGAGACATTTGATATGATTATCGCAGGAAAAAGCTTGTCACGATAATGGCAAACTTGTCGAAAGGCAAGGACGCAAAGCTACAGGGCCTTCTTGACTAGTCGTCAAATGGCAGCCAGCTACCGAACGATTTTGGCTTTTTTTTGTTTTTCTCGAACAAATGTACAAACCAAATCTGTGAAACTCTCATACGATAATAGCAAACTTGTCGAAAGGCAAGGACGCAAAGCTATAGGGCCTTCTTGACGAGACGTCAATGGCAGCCTGGCCGCCGAAAGGGGTTCTCAGCATGCGCAAAACAGTGTTCTTTATTGTGGCACTTTTCGCGTTGTTGGTGTGTGCGCCGGTCGTACAAGCCGTACAGTCTGGCGAATGGCTGAGTTTGGAACAGCTGGATCGCGGTGTGATCGTCATCCGGCACGACGTGAAGCCTGGCGTCAAGACAAAGCTCATGATTGCGAAAGAGCAGGGAAAGTACACTTACACGCTTTCGCCGGACAAGCAGGAGGAAGCGTTCCCGCTGCAGATGGGCAACGGCGATTATACGATTTCCGTGCTGGAGCAAGTTGGCGGCACTAAATATACGATTGTTCGAGAAGCGATGGTTCCGCTTCAACTGGCCAATGGCAACGCAGTTTTTTTGGGCTCTGTGCAAAATATTCGCTGGAGCGAGACGAGTCAGGCTGTTCAACTGGCGAAGGAACTGACCCGATCGTCGCAATCCGATGCAGAGAAAGTACGGGCTATTTACGATTATATCGTCGGAACGATTCGATATGACGAGGCTCTCGCAGCCGGCGATTTGACCGATTATGTTCCGGATATCGACCGCACGATCGCAAGGCAGCAAGGGATATGCTACGATTACGCTTCGTTATTCGCTTCCATGCTCAGAAGCGTCGGCATTCCGGCCAAGCTCGTCATGGGGAATTCGGATTACGTCTCGGTGTATCATTCCTGGAACGAGGTTTACATCGGCGGGCAATGGGTGACCATTGACACGACGGTCGATGCGGGCTGGCAGGGCAACGGGGCAGCTGCTGGAATGATCAAAGACGCCTCCCGCTATTTTGCCGCAAAGCATTATTAATACAATAACATATGTGAATGTCAAGCTTTGGACGGATGTCCAAGGCTTTTTTAGGTTGTAGAGAAATTGTTGAGATCTGGGGAGTATACTGCAAAAAAGTTTGATTCTGTTAAGCCAATCGCTCTTCTGTGCCGCGCTGCAAAGATATCGGAGGTGATGGACGGATTATTCCTTATCGGCATGCATTTTGTTTGCGGTAAAAGTCTGATGTAATGGGTGTGTTGCCCGTTTGCTCACGTTTATGATCACAAAAGTCGAAACCGAATATTTTAGGTTGATGGAAAGGCCGAAGGAGAGAACATGAAGAAAAAACTAGGCGGAATCGTAGTGGCGCTGCTGCTTCTGTTTCAAACGATATTCGGCACGTCTGCTTGGATGAGCGATGCCAGCGTTCAGGCATCCGTGTACGGGAGCGTATCGAATGCCGTTTATGGCCCGGCACCCGCAGCGCCGGTTGCTAATCCGGACAGCATTTTAACGAAAGTCGTATTGACCGATAAGGACGGTACCGTGATCGACGCGGTATACAACCCGGACAATGCCTTGAACATTGGCGAAGCGGTCAAGCTCAGCTACGAATGGGCGCTTCCGAACGGACACGACTACAAGAATGAAAGCACATTTACGTTCCAGCTGCCGGCGCAGTTTGCTATTTTTACGGACATTGACGAGCCGCTCGCAGCCGACCAGGGAGACGTTGGCCGGTTTACGGTCGATCGGAACGGGAAAGTTGTCATGACCTTCAATGACTACGTCGAGAACCATTCCAACGTCAGCGGCAAGCTGGAAATTTGGACGGAGTTCAAAGAGGAGATCGTTAAAGGCAGCACGGAAATCGTCATATCCATTCCCGTAAGAAGCGGCGAGCAGACCGTGATCGTCCATCTGAAGCCGAAGGGCGGAAAGCTGATCGAAAAGCAAGGCTACGCGGTTGGCAAAGACCTGATCCATTGGACGGTCAAGATCAATACGACGCTGGACAAAATCAAGAATGCGGTCGTTGCCGATGCGATCCCTGGCGGATTGGAGCTAATCGCAGACTCCGTTGAGGTTTATCACTTGCAGGTAAACGGCGACGGCTCGACCAAGACAGGCGACAAGGCGGATGCCGGCAAGTATTCGCTTGAAATAAACGGCGGCGCCAAGCTGGAGCTTGCGTTCAATGACGAGACCATCAGCAAAGCCTACGAAATTCGCTTCTCGACGAAGCTGACCGGCAATCATTCGGCCGAGAAGCTGACCTTTAAAAATACGGCGATATTGTCTGGCGACGACAGGGCAGATGCGGAAGCGACCGCGACGGTTACGGTAGACCGCGGCAAATTTTTGAGTAAATCGTGCATCCTGGACTGGTCTACCGGTGTTGCGACATGGACCGTGAAGTACAATTTTAATGAAGCGAACGTGGAGAAAAGTAAAGCGGTCATTACGGACAAATTCAGCGACAATCATACGCTTGTTGCCGGTTCGCTCAAAGTGTACAACGGGAATTCGACGAAGCCGGAAGATGAGCTTGACAGCTCCGAGTACACTCTCATCACAGAAGCGCACGGGTTTACGTTACAATTTCATAACGACATCAATTCGCCGTACACCATCGTCTATATAACGAAGCCGGTCGATCGGACGGGCGGCGACAGGCAGCCGGTAACGAACAAAGTCGTCTCGGGAGATTCGTCACATGAAGTCAAGACTCCGGAGTACACCAGCCGTGCATTGAGCAAACAGAACACAAGCGTCAATTACGCTGCCAAAACAGCCAAGTGGCGCATTACGATCAACGGCGATAAAAGGCCGGATTACGGCAAGTACAGCATGGACAACGTCGTCATCACCGATACGTTCCCGTACGGCGGTCTTGAATTCATTCCGGATTCGGTCGTCGTAACAACAAACGGGAATGAAGTGCCCAAGAGCGACTATCAAGTCACCGATAAGGGGCGCGATGGCTTCGTCATCGAGTTTTTCACAACGATCAGCACGGAGTATGTCGTCGAGTATGCAACGAAGTTCAACATCGATTGGTTAGATTGGTTAAAGGGCGATTATTTCTTAAATAAAGCTGTCATGACCTGGGTCGAGAGCGGCCAGAATAAAGGGCCGATAGACCGTTATGCGAACTTTAGGCCGGATGATTATACGAAGAATAACGGCGGAAAAGACGGCACTTACTATCCGGTCAGCAAAGAGATCGCGTGGAACATCAAGCTGAACTACAATCTTGCTGCGCTGAACGAAGCGAAAGTGACGGACGTTCTGAAGCAAGGTCAGACGCTCGTGCCGAATTCGCTGAAAGTATACGAGATGGAGCTGACAGGCGGCTGGAATGGCGTCAAGAAGGGCGCGGAAGTGCCGGCAGACCAGTACGAGGTCACCGTACCGTCGGCCGCGAACGGAAACGAGCTGTCTGTGCAATTTAAGAATCCGATGGCGGCGGCTTACTGGATTGAGTTTAAAACATCGCTGCAGGGCGCGGTGATTGAGAAACATATTGCCAATACTGCGGAGCTGTGGGATGGCAGCAAGAAAGTTGCGGCATGGAAAGGCTCAGTAACCATTCCTCATGGCGGCGAGTATGTGAAGAAAAGCGGTAAGCAGAACGGCAATAAAATCGATTTGACCATTCGCATCAACGAAGGCCAGTCGCATATTTGGAAAGCCAAAATGATCGACGAGCCGAGCGCGAACCAGATTCTGATCGAGGATTCGTTCCGTCTCTATGCCACCAGGATCGATAACAGCGGCAATGCGATCAAAGATGAGACCAATGAGCTGGTCAAAGGCACGGACTATACGTTAACCATCACGAGAAGCGGAGACCGGGAATCGTTCGAGCTGCTTTTCCTGAAAGATATTTCCTCGGCATATATTTTGGAGTATCAGTCTTTTATCCAGGCAGAGGATAAAGCCGAGGTGAAAAATAAAGTCAAGCTCGAAGGCGAAAATTTGACGACCGAAACGAGGGAAACGACGGAGTCAATCATTGTCCGCGTTTCCTACGGTTCCGGTTCAGGCAGCGGCGAAATAGGCAGTCTGGAAGTTACGAAGGTTGACAAGGACGATCCGGCGAAGCCGCTGGCGGGAGCAAAATTTGTACTGTACGACAAAAAGGAAAAGCGTCCGCCAATCGTCAAAACGACCGACGAGAACGGCAAGATTTTGTTTGCGAAGCTGCTGTATGACGACTATATTTTGGAGGAACTGGCCGCGCCCGAAGGATATAAGATCGTAGAAGCGAAGCAGGAGATTACGATCAACTCCAGCATTAAGAGCGAAGGCGGCGTGAAGAAGATTACCGTCGCCAACGTCAAGGATACGCCTGTCGACCCCGGCCATCCGGTTGATCCGAAAGGCAGCCTGGAGGTGACGAAGGTAGACAAGGACGATCCGGCAAAGCTGCTGGCGGGAGCGCGGTTCAAGCTTTCCGACAAAGCGGGCAAGCGGGACGCCATCGAAAAAACGACAGGCGAGGACGGCAAGCTGCTGTTCGACCAGTTGCCTTACGGCGAGTATGTGCTGGAGGAGCTGATCGCTCCGGAAGGTTATGTTGCGGAGCAAACGAAGTATGACGTGAAGGTCGATGCGGATACCCGCGTTGTGACCATCGTCGTCAGGAACGCGAGAAAGCCCGGCGAGCCGAACGAACCGACCGGCGGCATCGAAGTGACGAAGGTGGACGAAGACGATCCGGCGAAGCCGTTGGCGGGAGCGCGGTTCAAGCTTTCCGACAAGGCGGGACAGCGGGCCGCGATCGAGCTGACGACAGGCGAGGACGGCAGGCTGCTGTTCGGCAATCTGCCTTACGGCGACTACGTGCTGGAGGAGCTGCTCGCACCGCAAGGTTATGTCGCAGTGCAGACGAAGTACGACGTTACGGTCAATGCCGATACATTAAATGGCGGCAATGTCGTGGCGATCGTTGTAACGAATGCGAAGGAAGATCCGGCCGGTCCCGGCGAGCCTGGCAACCCGGGCAATCCGGGGAACCCAGGTAACCCGGGCAACCCAGGCAGCCCATCGGACCCGGATGACGATTCGGACGATTCCGATGATCCCGGCGATCCGAGTGGTCCCAACGATCCGCGCGATCCGGGCACTCCGCCGGGTTCCGATACTCCGGCAGCGCCGGGCACTCCGAATCCAGGACAGCCTGAAGCTCCGGCGAATCCGGGAACGCCGCCCGGCGGCGAAGTGGATGTGCCGGATGAAGATGTCCCGTTGGGCGGGCCGACGCCTCCGACGCCTTCGACCGAAGGTCCGGGAACGTCGACCGTCGATATCGTGGATGAGGATGTGCCGCGCGGCGGCGGCGATCCGAATCCGGTACCGGAAACGCCGGCAGCGCCAAGCCCGGTTCCGCAGCAGCCGGTGCCGACGCTTCCGAAAACCGGCGAAGCAAGCCGTTATCCGTATTATTTGGCAGGTCTTTCGCTGATTGCTCTCGGCGTATGGATCGGCCGCAAACGGATGACGAAACAATAAGAGCCGATTGGCGTCACGGCTCCCCTTGTCCTGGAAGCAGGGCAGGGGGAGCTGTTTTAACTTTTGAGCGCTTGGCAAAGTGAAGGGGGAGCATGATGCGAGTTCGGTTTCTTTCTTGTTCGTTGATCGCGCTCGGCATAGCGGTCATGGCTTCGCCATGGCTGATGGAATGGAAGGCGGACAGGGAGACTGAGGCGCTGCTGCAGGAAGCAGAGCGCCAGGAAGCGGCGCTCTCGTTAACACCTGCCGCCGGCCCGGGACTTGTCGACGGCTATATGCGCGTCTCCCGCCTGCTCGGCGAGGAGAGCGAAAGAGCGCAGGAGGAAGCGCCGGCGCCTGCCGACGCAGCGAGCGAGGCCCCTTCCGCCACCGCTTCCATAGACGATAAAATCCGGCAGCGGGCGATCGCCACGATCGAGATCGCTTCGATCGGCGTCAAGCTTCCGGTATTGGAAGGAGCCACGGAGGCCAATATGGCCCGTGCCGCTGCGCACATGACGGAGACGGCTCCGCTCGGCGAGGTCGGCAATGCGGCGATTGCCGCTCATCGGGCGCGGACGAAAGGAAGGCTGTTCAATCGGCTCGACGAAGTGAAGGAAGGCGACGAGATCGTTATCCGCACGGCAGGCCAAACATACGTCTACACCGTCACCAGGCAGCGGATCGTCAAGCCGGACGATGTATCGGTGCTCGGTCACAACGGCAGCGACAAGCTGCTCACCTTGATCACCTGCGATCCGGTCATTAACGCGACCCATCGTCTCATCGTCCAGGCCAAGATGAAGTAGCCGACCGCGCGGATTGAAGGCAGCCTGACAATATGGCATCATGAAAGGCAGCAAAGCAAGGGAGGCGAAGTCTACGGTCAATCCATTGTTTAAGGAGTGGTTAAGGCTGGCCGCAATCGTAAAAGCGGCGGCTCCTGACGAGCTGCGCTGTCCGCGCTGCGGGAGCGGCAAGATCGGCCATCAATTTGTGGGAGATGCCGAGAGAAGGATAGGCTTTTTGCTGCTGTGGTGCAGCGATTGCCTGGAGGGAATACACATTTCCAGAATCGACATCCCGGAAAAAGCCGCCGTCATTCCCTTCAGTGCGCCGGCCGAGCGTTTGTCGCATATCCCCCATTTTAAGCGAGTTTCCCCCTTGGGCCAATAATGAAGGCAACTCCGGGCGGGATGAGCCTGACCGCTTCATTTTTCTCTCACCCTGATCTAAAAAAAATGTCAATCATTGCCGATATAAATCAGGTATGGTTCAGTTTAGATTATGCGGACCAAGGGAAGGAGAGAAGGATACATTGCGGCATCGAATGATGAGATGGCTGGTATTGGTGCTTGTGCTTGCGTTGGCGACAAGCGGTTTTGGCGGCACGGCGCTCGCCGCTCAGGAGCAAATATCCAATCTGGTGCTGAACAAAAACGAGGTTTCGCTGGAGGTCGGCGGTACGGCATCATTGACCGCTACGGCTGTATACGTAAGCGGAGCGACGGAGAACGTAACGGTCAAGACGGAATGGAGCACGGGCGATGCGGAGGTTGCAACCGTATATGCCGGGTCCATCTCGGCCAAAAAAGAAGGCAAAGCCGTCATTACGGCTACCTATATGGGCAAGACCGTGATCGTCAATGTCACGGTAACGAAGCGGGTTCGCTCCCTGATCAAGGACAAGCAGCTCATCGATCTGCGCCAAGGCCAGTCGGAGCAAGTCAAGCTTACCGCATACTATGACGACGGCAGCACAGAGGATGTAACGGCGAAGGCCGATTGGAATATCGAGAATGGCAGCGTGGCGACGGTCGTTAACGGCCTGGTGACGGGCCACAGCTCGGGCAGCACGACCATTTCGGCCAGCTTCAACAATCAGCGCGTAACGATTCCGGTGAATGTCGAGATCGTCAAGCGGGTCGATCCCGAGCAGACGCAGCTGTCCTTGCTGCAGGGGGATTCGCAGACGGTCAAGCTGCTTGCGACATATCCGGACGGAACCGTCGAGGATGTGACGGAACGAGCGGATTGGTCCTCTGAGGACGAGGCGGTGGCCGACGTGATCAAAGGGAAGATTACGGGCTACGGTCCCGGCTTGACGACGATTAAGGCCAGCTACGGCACGAAGTCGGCTACGATCAAAGTCGATGTGGATCATGCCATCAAGATCGCTCTCGATCAGGAAAGCCTGTTCATCAAAAAAGGCGGGACGGAACAGCTGAAGCTGACGGCGACATACGCCGACGGCAGCACCGAGGACATTACGGCGAGGGCGGAATGGACGTCGAGCGACCCGGGCATCGTCTATGTCATCGGCGGCAAAATCAGCGGCAACGCAACCGGCGAAGCGACGGTGACGGCAAAGTACGGCAACAAGACGGTATCGGCGTTCGTCGATGTCGACGTGCCCCGCCGCCTGGAGCTGAGCGAGGATTTTGTCTCCATGAAAACCGGTGAAACGAAGCAGGTGACGCTGGTTGCGACATATGCCGACGGTTCGGAGGAGGATGTGACCGCCCAGGCAGTCTGGACGACGGACAACAGCGCCGTTGCGTATGTCGTCGGCGGCAAAGTATCGGCATACAAGAGCGGGGAAGCGAAGCTTTCGGCAAGCTACGGAGGGAAGACCGTAACCGGTACGGTAGCCGTCGATCTTCCGACCATGCTCGTTGTGAGCAGCGCCAGGGTCAACTTCCAGATCGGCTCGTCCGAGCAGTTGAAGCTGCAGGCGGTATATCGCGACGGCAATCAGGAGGACATCACGGACAAAGCCGAATGGACGACCGCCAATAAAGAAGTGGCCGAGGTCGTGCGCGGATACGTTACCGGCGTCGGTACAGGCGCTACGACGATTACGGCGAAATACGGGACGCGGACGGCGACGGTTCAAGTATCCGTCGGCGTGCTGAAGAGCTTGACGGCGGATAAAACGACGCTGATTATGAACAAGAACGATGTGCACAACGTCGTGCTGACAGCTCAATACACGGACGGTACGACCAAGGACGTAACGACCGAAGCGGTGTGGACGAGCGAGGACGTTAAGGTAGCTGCCGTCGAGGACGGAAAAATTACCGCCATGGCGATGGGCGAGACGAAGATTGCCGCCGAATTCGGAGGCAGAACAGCCTCTATCGTCGTCAAGGTGGACATGGCCGACAAGCTGAGCGCAAGCCCCGCCTTCCTCGCATTCGATCTCGGGGAGACGAGAGCGATCGCGCTGACGGCAGTCGATTCCACCGGCGCCAGCAGCAATGTGAGCCAGGACGCCGAATGGACATCCAGCAACCCTCAAGTTGCCACTGTAGACAAGGGAGTGGTAACGCCGGTATCCCGCGGGAAGACGGTGATAACTGCCAAATACGGCGGCAAATCGGTGTCGATCGCGGTAGAGATCGGCGTTGTGCAGTCCATTAACGTGGATCAAAAATATATTTCCACCAAGCGCGGCAAAAGCGTGCAGCTTACGCTGACCGCTAAGCTATCCGACGGAAGCGAGAAAGATGTGACGAACGAGGCGGAGTGGAAATCCAGCAATTACAAGATTGCGGACGTTACGGACGGGCTGGTGACGACGATCGACGCCGGCAAAGCGAACATCACCGCTTCCTTCGGCGGCAAAAAGGTAACCGTTCCGGTGGAAGTCGACAAGCTGAAATATTTGAAAACGAACGAAGTCGCGGTTGAACTAAAGAAAGGCCAGACGCTGCAGGTGAAGGCGACCGCAACCTTCATGGACGGAACCGATGAAGACGTGACGGTGCCCGCCCTCTGGAAAGCTTCCAATATTCGCGTCGCCGATGTGAAGGACGGCATCATCAAGGCGACCGGCAAAGGCCGCACCACCGTGAAGGTGACCTACGCCAAAAAAAGCACGACCATTGTCGTGACCGTCAAAGAATAACGCAATGAGAGAACCTTGCCTTCTAGGGCAGGTTCTTTTTTTGTCCGCTTGGCCAAGAACGCTTGTGAATCAAGCGAAGTTGAGGTATGATTCTAATATTGACGAAAATGTATGTCAAAAATAAAACAGGAGGTCAGCGTACATGTGCCCAAGAACGAAGGAGCAGTTCGAGGCGCTCCGAGCGAAGCGGATCGGGCAAATTATCGAAGCCGCGGAACGGCTCTTTCTCCGGAAAGGGCTGCATTTCGATATTCGCGATGTGGCACAGGAAGCGGGTCTCGGCTACGGCACCGTGTACCATTACTACAATAATAAGCAGCAGTTGATGCACGACGTGCTGGATAAAGGCTTGCAGGCGGCCGAAGCTTTTACCGCCAGCCAATTCTCCGGCGGGAACATGCCGGCGTCGGAACGGCTGCGGCTGTACTGTCTCGGCTTGCCGGAGCTGTGGAGCGGCATCCCGGCCGCATACATGCTGTACAAGGCGGCGCTGGAGCGCTTCGCCGGCTATGAGCCGGCGCTGGCCGGGGAAGCCGGAGCGCGGTTTGAGGCGCAGCTTCGCGCGCCTGTGGCGGAGTGCCTGCGCGCCACCGGGCTTGCGAAGGAGCCCGCGAAGAAGGCGGCGGACGCGATGCTCGGCTCGCTCGTCGGCATCTACGGCCTGTATGCCGGCCGCCGCGGCCAAGGCTACGACGCCGCTTACGTGGCCGACATGCTGATGAGTGGACTAGGCTTGAGCCAAGAAGATAAGCCGTCTATGACAAGCGCTTCCTTCGTCATCGGCCGTCACCTGCGGTATTGAAAATTCAGCGTGTGGGTATCGCCGAATTATCAAGATAAGCCCCGCCGATGACAGACGCTTCTTCGTCAGCGCTCGTCAGCGGCAGCGTTGAAATTGTGGCCTGCGGATTACCGTCAAATTGTCAAGATGATAGGGGGAAAGTACATGGTTACGCTTAAGACGCCGGAAGAGATCGGGTATATGCGCAGGGCTGGCCGGATCGTCGCCGCCTGCCACCGGGAGGTGGCGAAGATGATCAGACCTGGCGTATCGACATGGGATATCGAATGCATGGTGGAAGCATTTTTGCTGGAGCGGGGGGCGAAGCCGTATACGAAGGGCTATAAGGGGTATAAATATGCGACCTGCGCTTCCGTCAACGACGTGATTGCTCACGGCTTCCCTTCGAAAGAGCCGCTGAAGAACGGCGACATCGTCAAAATCGACATCGTCGCCCAGCTCGACGGCTGGGTCGGCGATTCGGCTTGGTGCTATGCCGTTGGCGAGGTTTCTCCCGAGGCGGAGAGGCTGATGCGCGTCACGCGGGAAGCGTTAGAGCTCGGCATTGCATTGGCTGTGCCCGGCAATCGGCTCGGGGATGTGATGCATGCGGTACAGAGCCATGCGGAAAGCAACGGCTACTCGGTTGTGCGGGATTTGCTCGGGCACGGCGTTGGCCGGCAGCTTCACGAGGAGCCGAACTACATGCATGTCGGCACGCCGGGCAAGGGCTACCGGCTCAAGGAAGGGATGGTGTTCACCATCGAGCCGATGCTCAATCAAGGGACGTACCGGATGACGATTGATCGGGACGGCTGGACCGCGCGCACGGCCGACGGCAAGCTGTCGGCGCAGTATGAGCATACGGTGGCGGTCACCAAGGACGGCCCGCTGGTGCTGACAGACCAGGACAACCTGGAGGACTGATCGCCTTAATCGCCCGCCAGGAGGCCCCGGCTTAATCGTCATGCCGGGGCCTTTCTTTGTTGACAACCGGCGAGAAGCACCTGTATGATAGGTTTGCCGATGCCGGATGGCTGATGATGGGGCACAAATATCGGTACCGCCGTCAGAAGCCGGACCATCAGGCGTGCGGCGACGATCGGAGGCTTATGCCCTTTTTAGGGAATACAGGGAGGTGGCGGGGCATGATTTTGTCCGTATGCATTGATCTCGTCTTTCGTGGAAGCGGTTACGATATAGATGCGATGCTGGGCACGGTGCGGGATACCGGTTACCGCGCCTTCGAGTTCTGGAACTGGACGAATCGGGATATCGACGCGCTGGAGCGGTCCGCCAGGCGGCACCGTCTCGAGATCGGCTCG
>Ga0207865_100960_pt1 | contig 25327 bp, 33 predicted proteins | sample HigsolmetaAR204D_FD_184836 | JGI IMG/M metagenome (GOLD analysis project Ga0207865, IMG submission 184836) | Ionic liquid and high solid enriched microbial communities from the Joint BioEnergy Institute, USA - AR20-4-D (SPAdes) (version 2) ...
GATCGTTTGCTCCATCATTCCACCACGATCAACATCAAGGGGGAGAGTTACCGCATCAAGGAGAAGAAAAAGGCAGGATTCTTCCGACCGGAAGGGGATGGGAACAACACAAGTGGGTAGTCTTGTATATATTACCACCTAAGAGGCATTTGAGTATTCTCTTTCTCTTACTGGGGAATTTTCGCTTGATTTTTTTGAGGAACTTTCTTTTGATCTTGACACATTATCAAACATCAGGATTGGGCTGCATTGCGAGTAGGAGATCCACCATATCTGATAAGGGAGGGATTGGAGGATACCATAAGTCGGGTATTGCAAAACAACCTGAACGTGGGGGCGAAGGAATTAAACGTGCGGATGAACGCACAAACGTCCCCCGCTCTTCTTTCTCTTGCGGTAGATGCGAACTATAGCAGCTCCCTTCTCAAACTGCTGAAGGAGGACAACATTCTTGTAAACGTTCCGGTCCAGACAACGGAAATCATCGAATCGAAATATGACGTGAAGAATTACGAATAAAAGGTGGTGAATGGGCGCATTACGGGCGCCTTTTTCTTATGCAAAGAAACCTCAGAATCATCATCCTGCTATTGCTTATCGCATTAGTGGGAGGGGGGGTTTACTTCGGGTATACCGAGTATGAAGAACGACAAAATGCATTGGTTCCAGTATTGACTGTTTCAAAAGAGATTCCTCCTCGCACCATGCTTACTCAAAAGATGTTTGATGACGGGGTAATCAAAGTGAGCATGCACCCGGCCAAGATCGTTCCACCAAATGTGTTCCGAAAACCGGAAGATGTCCTGAATAAGTTTACAGCCACAAACTATACGGTACCGCCGAACAGCTACTTATACGTCGGGAAGGTATTGACGGCTGAGGAAATGAAAGATGGTGCGGCAATGCTCCTTAACGAAGGGGAGAAGATGATTGCGATCAACACAAATTTGCGATCTTCCTTAGCGGCCCAGATTACGGAAGGGAGTTACATTGATCTGTGGCTGTCAGCGGTGGCCAAAGAGGATAAAAAGCCGGTGATCGGCCCGTTCTTGGAAAAAGTGAGAGTGATCGGGACGTATGCAACCAGTTCTCAAAAGTCGAGACCAACGACAGATACCGTTACCAAGAACAGTAGCGATGAGCAGCAGCCGGTAACCATCGGCGCAAATGTCGTGCCGCAAACGATACTTCTCGCGGTCAATAATGAACAGATCGCATTGATTCAACTGGCTGAGAAACTCGGAACGATACAAGTAGCGGGAGTAAGTTACAAGGATTATGACAAAACAACTTCAACTGCGGATAACGGGCTTTGGTCAGTTAATAGGATACGCGAATGGATGACAGCAGAATTGAGTAAAACGTTTCAAGTTCTCGAAACGACAAAGGGGGATGCTCAATGATTATTAACGCAAGCAGTTATGAGCAGATTACTCAGCTCGCACGATCTTATGGAATCGTGTGCGAAGAACGGTATGATCTTGGAGATGCACAATCACCTGTCATTTTGTCTGATTCAACCGACTCGACTGGTGAAGTGGCGAATACGTTGGCGAGCCAGGGAGTTCCTGTTCTTTACTTGGCGTGCGATCCTCCTGTTAATTTGTCCCCCTCTATCTCGATTTTGAAGGGGCAGGAAGTTAGGTGGGAGCAAATTTACGCCTGGATTCAGTCCTCCCTGCAAAGGCACGAGCAGAAACAGCAGATTGCCCATTTGAACGTAAAACGAACGATTGGGTTTTTTGGAATCCAACCGGGGGTAGGAGCTGGTTCGATTGCTCGAGCCTTGTCTTTTTATTCGGCCATGAATGGGAAGAAAACACTGTACATCGACATGGACATTCGATTCCCCAAGGCACCATATTTGATAGGGTATAAGGATTCTCGTTACACATTGGAAGGACTGCTAGAAACCCTGCGAAGCAAAGAGCGGCCTAACTTGGAACCCTACTTTTTGCATAAGTCCAAGATGGGGCAAGTCACCAAACATCTGGCGGAACACTTTAAGAAGATGCCGGATTTGTTGTATGTCTTGTCTCCGTCGGCCGACCTTGGTTTTGAATATTTTCCAAACGTGGGGACGGATCTCGATGAGATTACTGACTACATGAAGAAAATCGTGGAAGGTTCCAAACCATTCTTTGACAACATCATTTTTTCCATGGGAAGCGATCCGGATGAGCCGTTACACTTGGCCATACTGAGAGCTTGCGATCAACGTGTCTTTGTTACGGATACCAGTCCGTCTGCTGTGCGGCTGTTTCCACAACGAATCAAACTGCTGGAGAATACCGGTGTTCCAGTAGAAGGTGGCCAAGTAATAATCAACAAGCTTCCTGAGAAGATGAACAAAGCCATATTTGAAGAGTTCTTACAACGTCGTGTTACCTACACCATCCCGTATGATCCGCAGATGATTACCGAGATACACAAATTAAACCTGCTCGGTGGAAAGTCATTTGAATCCGCCATTGGTGAAATAGCAGAGGGATTATTAGGGCTAGAGAAGGAAGCGAAAAAACGGGAGGTCGGCTCGAGAAAGGCAGGACGTGGCAGCCTCCTTTCACCATTTTCTCTGTTTCGTGAAAAAACCGTGTGAGGTGGATCAACGATGTCACATGAAACGATCTTGTTAAATAGAGGTCGTGTAAATCTGCAACAACTGCAAAGCCAGCAAGCCGCTACGAAGATGGTTAGGGCAGAGGAAGAACAAACGGTGGAACCCACCAGTACCGACTATGAATTGGTGAGAAATGAGGTACGGAACTTTCTCATGAACGAACATAACAAACTCGTTCAAGATGCACTGTTCAATAAAAAACGAAAGCCGGAAGTAGAGCGGACTATCCGTAACTACCTGCAGATCGAACGAAAATTTGTAGCCGGCATGAGTATTGATGATGTTGTTCTTCGAATTTGGAAAGACATTTTTTCATTGGGGCCTTTGGATGATGCGTTGGAGGATAACTCCATCACCGAAATCATGATTAATGGGTACGATCAACCGTGGGTAAAGCAGAACGGAAAAGACCGACCTGCTGGTGATCTGATTCAATTTGACAATCAAAAGCACCTTGAGACCATCATCGTCACCAAAATCCTGAATTCTTGCGGGAAGTCTGTATCGGATAAAAATCCGATTGTGGATGCGCGAATCGGTGAATGCAGGGTAAATGTGGTGTGGCAACCCATCAGTCAAATGAAGGGGCCCATCTTGACCATCCGAAAGTTTCCTCCGATCACGTTGACCGAAAAGGAATTCCTGGAGAAAGGAACGGCGTCGCCTGAGATGTTTGAGTTTATCAAACTGATTGTAGAAGGGGGATGCTCCATTTGCATGGGCGGGAGTACCGGTTCCGGAAAAACCACGACCTTCAAACTCATGGCCGGTTTTATTAAAAAAGGCGAGCGGGTTATCGTTATCGAGGACACCGCAGAAATGCGATTGGAAAAGTTGTATCCCTACGAGGAAGGCTATCACTTTATTTCCGAGGAGTGTCGGATTATGGAAGATGAGGCGTTGGACGTTGTGATCCAAAAGTTGGTCGTAACCAGTTTGCGTCAGACGCCAAAGCGATTGATCATTGGGGAAATCCGTAAAGAGAAGGATCTCCTGGCGGCGATTGAAGCTGCCTTGATTGGACACCCGCTGTGGTTTACCATGCACGGCCTCAGTGCTTCAGAATTGGCAGAACGAATCAGTATGCTTTTGGCACGGTTTATGACCAAACAGGACGCCAACCGACTGTTATCCAAGTCGCTCAACATTATCATGATGCAGAAGCACTTTGCCGAAGATGACCGTCGTCGTGTGTTTGAAATTGTGGAGATTGTTGGCGTTGATAAGGATGGTGAATTGCACCTCAATCCGATTTTTGAGTTCGATTGGGAGAGTAAGGAGTTCGTACGCAGCAATCCCATCTCTGAACGCTTGGTCAAAATGTTCCAACATGCTGAAATTCCTAAAGCGAGATACGAAAAGTATCTCCAACCGGTTGGTTGAGGTGGACATTGATGAGCATGGCGGTTTTATTGGCCTTAGGAGTTGTGTTACTTTGTCTCCTCTTCTTGCTGTGGTTTGAATCAGGAAAAAGAGAGCCGATTAAGTGGATTGAACTGAACAAGCCAGCAAAAAAAGAGCGAAGCGGATTTTTTGCAGAGGGAGAAAGACTGGGGGTTTCGGTTCAGAAACAAGTCATTTGGTGGGGGCTTGCTTTTGGAATCGGAGTTGGCCTGTCTTTTCTTTTTCTTAACCCTTTTATCATGATACTCGTATTGATTGCCAATTACTTCTCGATCAAGATGTTTTATCTCAATAAGGAACGCCACATTCGGGATCTGGCGAAAGAGCAATTGGGACCGGCGCTTCAAAATTTAGGTGCCGCGTATCGCATTCAGAAAAACTGGAAACGTGCGTTGGAGACTACGATTCCAAGTCTGGATGAACCATTGAAAAGTGAGTTTATGCGTGTGTATCAACTCCACAGCAGTGATGTTTTGATCGGGGAAGCCTTACAAGAAATGATGGAACGGCTAAAGGTACCCGAAATGAAGCTGTTTGTGAAAATGGCCGAAATTAGTCAGTCGGTTGGTGATAGCGCAGCCGAGGGTGTCCTGGTAGCTGGTGCCTACTTCCAAACCAAGCGAGTGGCAAAAATGGATTTGGCCAATGCGATGTTAAGTGCCGTTCGAGAAAATCGTTGGCTTTCCTATTTGTTTATTGCTGCTGTGGCATTCTTCCGTTTCTTTCAGCCAGACATATTTGCCGTATACACAAAAAGTTTGGTTGGACAGTGTCTGTTGACTTTGTACCTGGGGATTGCTCTTTTTGTCCCCATTGTTAGCTATTTCATTATTCGAAAAGAGGTGTGATCGTTGATCTTCCTTGTGGTTGGGGGAGGGCTGTTGGCCTTCCTCCTTTTTCTCATGCTGTATTACCTGTTTCAACCTTCGTCCGCCTATCGGGCAGCGATCCTTTTGGAGGAAGTCAAACCCGATCAAACTTGGCATCGGTCATTTGAATTCCTTTTTCCTCTGACCCAAAAATATTTGCAGAAAACCAGAGCTGCGATTGAGCAAGAACTAGCGGATGCCGATTCCAAGAAGACGCCCGAGCAGATTGTCATTGAACAGTTTGTGTATTTGGTTGGTGTGTTGTTACTGTTTCTCATTGTTTACATGATCATGAAAGTCTGGCTCATTCTCGTCCTGGGGGTTTTATTAGCCGTATATTTTTTCTTAGAGCCAAGGAGAGAATTGAGAAACAAAGCAAAGAAATTGCGTGAAGAGATACGGAAGGAAACACCTAACTTTGCATTGACCGTAAGACTGTTGCTCAAGGGACAGAAAACCCCTTCGGACGCCCTGCGAATTGCCTGCGAACACGGAACAGGCAGTGGGTTGAAAGCATACACGGATGTACTCAAACAAGACTTGGAATTTCTGTCACCGCAGGAGGCAGTCCAAAAGTTTGCCAGGAGTACAAAAGTACCCGAGTTGATTGAGTTTAGTGCAGCTCTTTCTCAATACATGACGGTTGGGCCTGGGAAAGATGGGCAGGAAATTTTGGCCCAAATGGAATCGACTTTTCGGGAGATGGACAAAAAACTCATGGAGCGCGAAAAGCAAGTACGTCCCGCCAAGATAAAGTCGATGAATATGATTATTGCCTTAGATGGCATCCTGTTCATTGCCACACTGATGGCGTTGTATTTGGTCAGCATGCTGTCAAAAGGACCTGCCTTTTGAAAGGAGGGATTCGATTGAGAGATCCCCCTGAGCAGACGGTACCAACGAGGAAAGAAATCATACCCAATAATTTCTATGTAGGAGAGGATTTATTATGTGGAACAAAATGATTCAAAAAGGGAAAGCCTTGATTAAAACGATTCGTAATGAACGTGGTACGGTATTGATGGAAAAGAAAATTCTGTTGGTCGTAATTGTTGTAGGCGTTTTTGGATTCAGTAGCCTTGGCTATATGTTCCTGAAAGACTATTGGGAACAAACGTCCAACTCCATTAAGAACAATAGCCAGATTAACGAAGAAGTGAGCTGGTAAGAGACGGAACCGGGCGGAAACGCCCGGTTTTTCTATTTATGAAATGATTTTCGAAAGGGGAGGTAGCGAATGCAAAGGTTTTTCCGACGATGGTATCTTGATACGTCTGGTACGGTTCTGATGGAAAAAAAGGTGATCCTTGTGGTTGCAGCTGTGATGATCTTCGGTATGGCTTCCATGATTTTGCCGTGGCTCCACTCGTATTTTTCCGACTATACCGCCAGTGTACGAAATGCCGGGAAAGTACATGAATTTCGGAGTGTGATCCTTCAATGAAAACGCTCAGAAATCAAAGTGGGTTCATCAGTATGGAGTATTTAATCATCTTCTCCCTAATTTTCCCGTTCTTCATCCTTATGGGCGACTTTGTTCAATGGGGAGGAAAATGGTTGAATGCTCAGGTTTGTATTAACGACACGGCTCAAAAGATGGGGGAACATGGCGGGCTGTTGGATGGCACGATTCCCTATTTGCAGAAACGGTTTGCTGATGCCGGACTTGACCCCGCTGAATGGGATTTGACGATTTCAGCCGGTCCACTGGCAAAAGGGGAGGAAGGGGTGATTGCCGTTTCGTCTACCTACACTTTCAAGTCTTTGAAAATCATCGGAATCACGGTTGAAGTTCCTTTACGAGCGTCGGCGACATTTACATCACAAATCTGGATGAGGTGAGGAAGTGATACTCATTGGATACTCTCTCATTGCCCTGCTCATTGCTGCTTGGGCCGATTGGAAGTGGCGAATCATTCCGGATTGGTTGACCTATCCGTCTATGGTGGTTGCGCTCCTGTACCATTACATTCATGACCAATTGGGGTATTCCGTATTCGGTGGTTTGTTTGTGTTCTTTATGCTGATGGGACTCACATTGTTCGTGCAAGACGGCATTGGGGGAGGGGATATGAAACTCCTTACCTTTTTGGGATTTGCGCTTGGGTTCCCGCTTGTAAATGGGGTGATCTTATTGTCTTTTTTGTCGGGGCTCATCTTTTCCAAAGTGATGAAACAGGTTCATGTACCGTTTGCGCCGTTTATCGCGTTTTCATTCGTGATCCTGCTGCCGACGATTTCTATGGGGTAGCAAGGAAAAAGAAATGGAGGAGGGGCCGATGGATCTGCCGGTAATCTAATACGCAAAGAACATATGCGAACAAGAATTCCGAAAAGCGTTGGCAGCGGGAAAGGAGGGAGGGATCGAGATTTATTACCAACCCTTTATTCACGTTGGCACAGGTCAGGTTATTGGAGCGGAAGCTCTCTCACGATGGGTACACCCATTGTTAGGGGACATATCGCCTCGTATCTTCGTTCCACTGGCGGAATCCAATGGCCTGGTTACCGATTTGGACCGATACGTTTTAACAGTTGCTTGCCAACAGGCGAGGAGGTGGCAAGACACGTATGGCCCAATACGAATCGCAACCAATATTTCCCCGCATTCCCTCCAACATGCCGACTTTGTCGCGGTAATCTTGAATGTCTTGCAAGAAACACGGTTGCCTCCGGAGTGTTTGGAGATTGAACTGACGGAGAATATTGCAATACGACAAGAACACACCCTTTCGATATTGGCCAGGTTGAAAGGGCTGGGCATAAAGATCGCGATTGACGATTTTGGTACAGGATACTCTTCGCTAAATTACCTGCGTGTGTTTCCTGTAGACACATTGAAAATCGACCAAGTATTTGTGCGAGATGTCGAAAACAGCCAGCAGGAAGTTCCGATTACTTCAGCCATAATTCGTCTTGCTCATGAATTGAATCTGCAGATTGTTGCCGAGGGAGTCGAATCAGAGGAACAAAAAAACTATCTCTTGCGTAAAGACTGCCACGTCATGCAGGGGTTTTTGTTCAGCAAACCACTGCCGGCCGATCAGTTTGAGCGATTCTTACAGGCCAGTGTACATTCCGGATCACGGATAGGGAGGTGTTGACGATGACAGAAAACCGGTTGCTTGACAAACTGATGATCGGAGTTTCCGAAAAATATAGCCTAACTCCCCAAGAATCAAAGGTGCTGTCCATGCTGCTGCAAGGTTACTCCATCCCCCAAGTTGCCGTTCATTTGAAGGTTTCTCCTTATACAGCGGAAAAACACAGCCAAACCGTGCTGAGAAAGCTAAACATTATGTACAAGCGAGAGCTACCTTTTTGGCTTCTAAAAGAAATCGAGACAGCTAAAGGAATGGTGAATATATGACCCGATTGTACGAGTCGAAGCACTATGCCTTGTTTTCTAGCCGGCTGACTGAACCCATGAAGGATGTTCTTTGCATTATTGGAGAGAGCGGAGAGATCAATAAACAATCGATCATTGACACGAGCAGATACAGCAAAACAGTTGTCCATGCTTGTGTAGAAGCGCTGTATTTTTCCGGACTTCTAAAGTTGAGGACACCAAGACGAGAAACGCTCTACTCGCTCTCCGAGGAAGGACAGGCGTTTGTAGATTATTTGTTGCTGACTTCAAACGAGGGGGGATACCATGAGCTTGATGAACAGTAAAGAATTGGAGGTCATGACAAACAGCGGCCTTATCCAAGATGTGTCCTTGCGATTTGGCGTGATAGGCGCCGGCCAAAAAGGGAACAAGGATGCGGATATCTTTGCTGGTTATCGCTTTGCGGATGGGACACAATGCTACCCAACGTTGGCAATCAACTTTGCCCAGGCGGATATGATTCACCTGAAAAATATCCCGGAAAAGGATCGCATTCACTTTGACGGAATGAAAGGAGCTGCCCGGACTCCTTCTCTTGTGGTCGAGTTATTCGATCCGACGTTGAACCCCAAGGCGAATGAATTGAGAAGCCAGTTGGCTGTGGCCATGGAAAAGAAATTTGCAAATGTGGAGCATCTCATCATTTCTCTTGGCGCCGGGGGTGGGGTGGGAACCGGTTGGGGTTCTTTGACCCTCAATTTGATCAAAGAAGGATTCTTTCCGGTTCCGATCACCTTACTCATTTCGCTGCCGTTTGACGATCCGGATGAAATCGCAAACGCCTTGCTGCTGTTAAAGGAGATTCAAGATTTTCTCAAGGTACAGGAAGAGTTGTTTGAATCCTCTGACACTAAACCGTTAGCCAGCGTGATTTTAACCGACAACAAAAAGATGTACCATGATTTTGAATTGAAGAAGGGATCGCGGACACTCCAACATACGAACCTGTCCTGGAAGGACGAAGGGAATAATGCGGTCATTAGTACCATCCACGAAGCTAATCTCATCCCGGCCAACTTTGGGAGCGACAACGTAACCTACGACCCGTCCGACTTCATCAAGTTAATGCAGCTTTCCGGCAAGCTTCTTACGATAGCGAAAGCACGGTTGGAACCGGATTTTACCATCGAAAAACTGGAAGCCAAGATGAAAGCAAGCATCGAAAAGGGGTACTTTGCTTGCGGACACCAGTACCAAACAGCAACGATGTACGGCGGTTTTATTTTGCGGCCGTCCAACGCGGACTTTTTCAAGGATGTCATCACGGAACGAACGATCAAAAAAGTGATTAGTGACTTTAATCCGATCACGCAGATGAGAGGCAAGTTTGGCGACCCGATCTGGAATGAAAATTATGCAGTCATCTACACCTTTTTTGCCGGGATGGGGATGCCAAGCCGATTCGCCGAATTGGCGAAAGAACTTCAACAGATCAAGGAAAAACAAGAGCAGGTTCAACAAGAATCGGAAGTGGATGTTGATGTGTCTGCCGCTATCAAAAATGTGAAGCAGTCTACGTTCAACCCCTATCAGCCGAAAACGAACAAATTCGGAGGGAGTGGTTTTGGGGGAGGTTTTCAGTCAGTGTTCAGTCGATCACAGTCGGCCGTCACCAAAAATGAGAAGAACCAGGAGGGGAGTAACGAGGGGCAGCCGAACCGTTTTGGTCAACGATCAGGAAACCGCTTTGATGCCCTTCGGAAAATTCGTCTTCATGAAAACCAGTAACAGCATCCAACAGCATCCCTACGGATACTGTCGGTATCCTATACCATTACGAAGAAGGGCCGAGAATCCAGCATTTTGGAGCGAATGGTACGTATGCCGATAGCATCCCAACGGATGGCGAAGGTATCCTCTGGCCAATCCATTGAGAAGGTGGTTTTATGTGGGAACGTACAGGGGTGGAACAGACCTATGAACTTCTCCTACAAGCGCAGTATCAGCTAAAGGAATGGATGAAAGAAAGGAAATCCGAGGAACATCCAAGCTCTTTTTCCCCGGTGTTGGAACCATTGGAAGACCATTGTTTTCGAGTCATCTATCCTGAATTGGCTCCTGTGTTCAGTCGATTGAAGAACCACGCACCAGGGTTGCGAGAGCAGATCAAGCAGGAGTGGCTGGTAGGTACAGAAGAAGCCTTGCGAGCATTCTGGCAGCCTGACCAAAGGAAGGCTTGGGAGGGTTGTAACACGCGAGATGGAGTGGGAAGTTACTACTTCCAGGAGCCCGTAGCGATCTGGATTCGGAACCATTATCCCTCCAATCTTTTCATCGACTTGGACAACCACGTGTACAAGTGGATGATCGATGCGTTGGTAAACGCCTATATCATCCCTGACGATAACAAAAGTCGGGTGTCTCTTTTGTTTGATTATGAACCAAACGCCAATCATCCCCACACAGAAATGTACGTGCTGCCCAGACGGAAATTAATGGATTTTTTGGCGGGATAAACCCGAAAAACAGTGGTTGTATACGTATGGAATCAAAGCACTCTATCATATGGAATCAAAAAATTCCCCACAAATTTCCACACGGCGTTAGCGGCTATCATATGGAATCAAATTAGATTCCATACGATACAGAGGGGGAAAACAAGGGATCGTCAGATGTATTTGATTCCCTATGTTTGAATGGTGCTATTTAAGGAAAGGAAAATTCACATGTCGGGTCTCGTGAGGATTCTTTGGTTCCATATTTGCGATTTTGGGGTTAACTACAGGGAGGGAGCAATAAAACAGATTCCATATGAAAGAAGTGTCCTTATCCCATGTCAATCTAAGGGTTTTAGCAATTGGGGGTCGGGGCTATGCAATCCAAGGGCAATTCCGGTGGGATTAGGGGCTAAAGCCGGAGGCTGAAGCCCCTAATCTGCCCAAGTGATCAGCAGCCGGGAAGAGGTCAACATGACGGTGGAAGAACTGAACGTCTACGAGGGTGGATAGAGGGTTTCTTGTTCGTCTGAAAGTTGATCGGCAAACGAGAGCGGGCGAGCAAGTGGGAGAGTGCTCCGCACTCGACGGTTGCGAGCCGTACAGCAACGCAGAAGGGGGAACGCTTTTGAGAACACCAGAAATCACGACAAATGACATTGCGCTGTTTCGGATGATATGGGCGTATCGTGGTTGCACGTCAGATGTACTGCGACAACGGATTTATGACGGTCGAAGATACGGGTATACCCGAATCGCAACATTACAAGAGCGCGGATACATTGCCAAACGAGCAATCTACAACCGGGAGTGGCCGAGGGGATACTGTTGGTATCTACTGAAAAAAGGGCTGGAAGTGCTGGCTGACGTAGAGGGATGGAGCCTAGAACGGTTGGAGATCGAGATTCGTCGATGGGAAGAATGGCGAAATGACAGCAAAGTGGCACAATGGAACCGCCTATGGATTATGAACGTAGCAGTAGCGTGCGAAAAAGCCGGATGGGGATGGATCCCGAAATATGAATTTGTCGGGTGGGGCCGCCAAGAACGAGAGCAATCTCGTATTGGCGGCATCCTCATTTGGGAGGAGCAAAAGTATGCCTTGTTCGTGATTGAACCGCAGGGAGGGAGATTGCCGATCTACCGGGCAAAAGAAGAATCCCGTCGGGTACGAGGTGTCGTGGACGGCGTGATCGTTCTCAGTCGAAATGGGTGGTGCATGGAACAGTGGGGTCTTCCTGATTATTGGGAGTACGTTCTTCCCTACGATGAAGGACTGGCCATTTTGAGTCTTGGCGCCGGATGGGAAGCAGCCATGAGAACAGCAGGGGGGAACACCTGGAAAGCGGAGGGGTCCTTATGACGGGTGAGGGTAGAGTATCGTTTCTCGTCATCGTCGTAGCAGGTTTTGTTCTCGCGAACACCCTCTCGATGACCTGGATTCCTCTTTTGCTTTGGTTGGGGATTTTGTGGATACTGGGGATAACTCTGTGGGTATGGAAAAAACAGGAGTCTTATTCCGGATGGTGGATGGGCGCGGCCTATTGGATTCTTATGGGATGGAAGGGGGATGAAATCCGTCACGTCTTGTACCAGGTGGCCTTGGAGTATTGGAACGGGGATGGGTCAATGAACTGGTTGTTGATCACGTTAGCGGTTACCGTCTTATATGCCGTGGCCGGCATCAAGATGTGTCACCGCATTACTGTTGCCCTTCCCCAATGGGTAACGTTGCCCATGGGGACGTTGACCCGCTCTGTAAAAAAGGCCATGGGACAAGATTGGGAGCTAATCGAATTCCAGTTGGGGGTCGATCGTACAAGCGAGATCACAAGCGAACCATTCCGTCCAGGCGGGGAATAAGGGAGGGGGGAGAATCATGCTCATACGGGAAGAAGTGGAGTATCGGAGGGTGGAAGAGTTAAGGGAACATCCGCTCAATCGGATGCTCAATTCCCCCTTGGGTTCCATGGAGGCCGCGCTACTTGAGAACAGCATCGACGAAATGGGGATTCAGGAGCCCTTATGGGTAACGGGGGAAAACGTCATTATCTCCGGCCATGAACGATGGAAGATCGCAGCTCGGAAGGGTATGGAAAACGTGCCTGTTCGGGTGATTGAATCGGCAACCGAAGGGGAGTTGCTGTATTTACTCGTTATGGCCAATGACGCTCGCCGCGGGGATGAGAAAGACCCGATGCGAAAAGCCCGCAAGATTAAGGTCTTGTACGACTATTGGGGAATCACGGTGGGGAGGCCAAAAAGTGGACAAGATGACCACAATAGAAAAACACGCCGAGACGTCGCAAACCTCGTGGGAGAGGGAGAGAGAACAGCAAGACGATTGCTCAGACTCTTGGACTTGATTCCAGAATTGCAAGAGCTGGTTTCCCGTGGGGTCATTGGCGTGGTGGCCGGGAATGAACTTGCTGCCTTGTCAGAAAAGGAACAGCGTCATCTGTACGACGCCATTACCCGTTTCAATGTCAAAGAGGTACGATCCCAAGAAATCCAGGCGATACGCAGTGAACTGGAATACATCCGGGAACGCCGGTCGCAGCAGGTAGAACAACGAGAAGAGCAATTGGATTGGTTGGACGTGGAAGAAGACGTCGTGGAAGGGACGGAGAAGAGGGAAGAAGATGTTTCCGATGAGGGGCAGGGGGAGGAGCGGCCGGAAGAAAACGGAGAATGGCACACCGAACTGGAGAAGGACATCCCCAAGACCGCGATTGATGCCATCGCCCCCACGTTGGAAGCATCCAGTGCCCGAAATTTGCGGCGCCGCTTGTTGATCAAAAAACTGGACAAGGCGGAGAAGCTGATTGAACGATTGGAACAAGATCTCCTCCCGTTTTTTGATAACCTGACGGACGCCGTGGTGCGGGAACGCGTCCATGATGTAGCAAGGCAGTTGATACGGGTATCCGAAAGACTGGACGGGGTGGTGTCGGGAAGGTGAGTCACCTGTTTGTAAACGGCCAGTTGATGACGGAAGATGTGTTCCGCTCCGGTACAGATTACGATCAAACCGTTTTGAAACAATGGCATGACCAAAAGCCGCGGATACAATGCGCGTGTCAGGCATATGCCATGCGAGCGGAGATGCACGTGCGAAAAACGCCCTACGGCCGCTATACGTTGGTCAACAATCCTGAACACTCCGACAAACATACCCCTGCTTGTCCTTACTACGGGGAGGTTGAACGGTCCAGTACGGGGGAGAGGCGCCCGGTCGAAAAGGTTGGCGATCGCTTGGTCGTCCATATCAAGCTGTTCCCGGAAACAGGGACACAAACCGGGAAAAGCCGGGAGACGGGGAATCGAACCGGGGGCCAAACGGAAGAACAAATGCATCGTCATCGTTTGTTTCCTTCTTTCATCTTCGACTGGTACAAGCTGGCTGTCGAGCAGTTGCAGGGAAGGGGCAAGAGGATGACTCCAGCCTCCGTGTTGTATCACATGTGGCACTGCATGTCCCATCACCGAATTTGGATAGGGACGGAAGATTTTTATTGGTTTGGGTACGTCCCTAACGAGCGGTTTCGGCTACCCAAACGGCGGAAGGTGGTTCTTGGGTGGCTGCGTGAGCGGGAAGAAGTGATCGGAGGAGAGCGGTGGGGGATTGAGGGCATGAGGTCGTGTTTGATCCGTGTTCTTGTTCCCGAAAGCCATATCCCCCGTTACCGTGTGGATGGCAAACTGGTAGCGCTCCGCGTCAACTTCGATTACCACGAACCGCGTTCTATTGCTCCAGTTGTGGGGTGGCATATCACGGAAGAAGGCTGGTGGCTGCACAGCGGCGCTGAGCGGGAGTTGCTCATGCTGTTGCGGGAACGAAAGTACACCATCCTTCGTCCAATTGAGCCGTCAGAGGAGTGGTTGGGGTATCAGCCGGACTTTGTTCTGCCGGAGCGAAGTCCTCCTGTGTATGTGGATGTGCTGGACGAACCGGATGAGTCCGTGGAAGATCGGTCACCTCAAAGGAGGAAAAAACAGGCGGAGATTTACCGAGCAGCGGCACGAAACCGGGTAATCCGCTATGTGCAGTGGCAGTCCGGTGATCCGGTGGAATTTTGATGGGGAAAGGAGGGATCACATGATCGTCACCTATGGCGGCTTGGATGCGTTTTTGCACACCTTGGTTGTGGGACCAACGGGCAGTGGGAAAACGAGTTACTTGCTCTCTCCCATGGCCATGCAGATCTTGGAGTCGTATAAGCGGGGAAACCGTGTCGGAATGCTGATTTTGGAGCCGAGTGGTGACTTTGTGGAGGATATTTACCAGGGGTGCCTTGCCTATGGAATCCCGGTACGACGAATCGATCCAACGTGGGACGGGAGCGATGGTCTGAACCCGTTGCTGGGCGAACCTCAAGTCGTTGCGGAAATGACGAGGACCGTACTAAAAAGGCTTTTTGGCAAACAAGAAGCCTTTTTCGCATTGGTGCAGGAAATGGCCGCGCGAAATGCGGTTTTGCTGTTGAAGCGGCTGTACGGAGACGATGCCGATCTGCTGCATATTGTCCGCGCGCTCCGGAATCTCAAAACGCTGAAGGAACACATCACGGAGTATGAAAGAAAACACAGGCGAGATGACCTTGTGGAGTTTTTTCAGGTTGAGGTTTTCGACAGTGAAAACTTCACCAAAATTTCTACCGGTCTTCGGATGCAGTTGGAAGACTTGGTGGGGAACGAGCTGGTGTTGAAACTGCTAACGAAAAAGAAAGAGGAAAGCGTCCGGTTTGAAGAACATTTGGCCAACGGAGGCGTGGTTCTCATCAATTCCGCATTGGGAGAGTTGGGGAATCTCAGCAGTATTTTCGGTCAGTTTGCCATCATGACGTTTCAAAACGCTGTTTTCCGTCGACCTGGGAACCAATGGACGAGACGCCCGCATTACACTTTTATCGATGAGCTGCCCGAATACCTCAATCCGGATTTTCGCCGGCTATTGACGTTGGGGCGGAAATATCGAAATGCGTGTACAATCGCCATTCAGAATATATCCCAGCTGAAGGTAGATGGATATCCCGGGTTAGAGGACACCATCATGACCAACTGCCGGAACAAATTGATTTTCGCCTGCGAACACGAAGCGGATGCGAAGAAGTTTAGTGCCTTATTCGGGACGGAAAAACGCGTGAATCAGACCAAAATGTACGATACCCATATGGGAATAAAGGCATTCACGGCGGACAAAGTATCGCAAACGGAAAAGGAAGTACCGCGGTTTACCCCGACACAGCTCATGGAGTTGCCGGCCTATCACTTTGTCGCCAGGATCGTAAAGAACGGGCAATTACAGGTACCCAAACTTGTGAAGGGGGAGTTGGTTCGAATACCGGAAGGGAAGGAGGAAGAAGGAAAACGGAAACCATACGCGTGGTTAGAGACAGCGACGAGAAAACGGAAGGAAGAGATGATCGCGAGGGATTCCCCGAGCGAATCAGAGGAGGCAAAAGCATCAGTCTCACAAGAAGGGGGAGATCAGCCGAGAAAGAAGATCACGATAGTGTTTCCGGAACAGTCCAATCTTTCTGGGGAAGAGAAATGGTTTACGTTACGAAAAGCCAAACGAAAAACGGGATAATACGGCTTCCTCTCAAATGAAGTGGGGGTGTCCATTGGATGAAATGGCGATTTTGGACCCTGGTTTTGGTAGGAATCACGATAGTGGCGGGTTTAACCCTTCTGGAGGCATTCTCCTAGCGGAGGCTTCAAGATATTTGATAAAGGTGGCGATTTAACATGGCAAGACAAGCGGCTGTCAATAAACAACAAATGGTGGCAACCCAGGAGCCAGCAACCAGAAAGAAGCGATCGGCAAAAACCAGTGAGGAGGTACCGTTCATTCCTTTCTTTCGCGTGGATATAAAAACGGGTGAAATTATCCTGGACGAGCGAGAAGAAAAATACTGGAAAGTTTGATCATAGCTACTCTCCATAAGGATGAGGGCTATTTTTATTTTCAAATTCATGTAAAAGAGGAGGAATTGTTTATGTTGGCAAACATTTTGGAGCGCAAAGGAGATCAGAAGAACATTTGGGCAGAGCTGTTCGCGGCCAAACAAAATAACATGGCCATTCAAGCAAATGTGGTCGGGTTGGAGACACACAAATTGAACGGAGAGCCTGTTCGTTGCTGGGTATTGGAAGTGGAACCGACTGGTACGGTAAAAGGAATCGTTCCGCGTATGGAATCGGGCGTAGAAAAATCCTCCGAAATGAATAATTTCTTGGGACAGACTATTCCCGTCTTGATCCTGCATATTGACCAGGACGCCGAACAAGTGTTGTGCAGTCGTACCCGTGCCATTGAACTGATGCAGGAAATTGCTCTGCGGCGAATGAAGGTGGGAGATCAATACACGGCAACGGTAACAAAAGTATTGCAAAACCGAATCGTGGTGGAAACCTCCGGGTTCTCTTTTTCGTTTACCAATTCCGATTTGAAATTGCCCTATAAGGATTTGCGAGACGTGTATCAGGTCGGCCATGCGCTTACCGTTGAAGTCAAGGAGATCATTAGGGATGAGCAATCGGCGCAGCAGGATGCAGCAGCGGAAAAGGAAGAACAAGGCGAGAATGTGGCTAACTCGTCCACTAGGCTCATCGTGGCCCCTGTTCTCCAGGACAAATGGGAGTTGATTGGTACCAAGTTTAACCTACGAGGTGTGTACAAAGGCGTGATTAAACGGCAATTCGATGCAGGGTATTGGGTCGAACTTGTACCTGGATTGGATGTATATTGCCTGCATCCGAAGCGAAGCCTGCACAAAGGTTTGCTGAAGGAGGGGCAAGTGGTGTTCATCCAGCTGCAGCGGATCAACAACAAAGAGCGACGGTTGAGTGGAGAAATTATTCGAGTAATCGGGTGAGATAGCATGTTTGGGAAATCGTGGACATTCCACTGGGAACCAACGCAAACCTCATCCCTTGAAGTTCATTCACTACTTCTGGAATGGATAAAAACCATTGGAATCATCACGGCCACCTCCGCCGACTGGTTTCATGCCACCAAAAGGGCAACGCGGGAAACGATCAAGCAGCTTCTGTCGGCTGGTATCATCATGCGGGGCCAAGCCCAAGCCGAAGACAACCAAAAGCTGACCGTTTACGCCATCGAACCAATTTCCGGTGAAGAGGCTGTGAAGAAACTGATCCTGGAGCGTGTCTTGGACCACTGGCTGGACTACGTGGAGCCGATTGACATTCAGGTAAAACAAAGCGGGGGCACGATCCGGATTGGAGATGATCTGGTGGACATTCGGATTCTGTATGGAAATGTCCACCCTCCCGAACGGGAGCGGGTCATTTGGTTTGGAGGAAACTGGGACGAGTTTCAATCTGTTGTTCAGCCAGGACACTTTGCGGCAACCCTGGACGTATGGGAAAAGGGTATGGTGATGAAGTGGGAACAAAATTGGACGCCCGTGCCTCTGTCCCTCTTGACGAAGGAATAGCCCCTTAGGTAAAATATGGGCAAACCAAAGTCCAATATACGAATCATCAGAGGCTTTTTCCGTGGAGCGGATAAGGGTTCGTATACAATCAACCATGTAGAGCATGGGAGATTGCGAAAAAACGGGATACCTCATACCGTTGGGTAGTTGGCAATACCTGTTCCCTATGAGGTTTTTGATCTGCGTTGAGCGCAGAACGTGAAGGTATCGTGAGGCTTTGACCCATGGTGCGCCTCTTCCAATCATGCGTAGGGAAGCAGATTGGACAACATGGGCGGAAGAGATATCGTGCTTGTCGTTACCTGGCAGAGACAAGGCGATATGGTGGTTACGAGAGAGCTAGGCACGGACTCGTAACGGTCGCAAGTTGCAGACGTGTTGGGCATGACTGTAAATCTTGGCGAAAGAAATTTACTCGATGAAAGCATAGGCGTAGTACGCTTTTTGCAGGATTGTGCAAAGAGAGGTACTACGCCTTTTTGCGTTTTCAGGACATCTCCTCTGAGATACAATGGTTAGAAAAGAGCGTTGTATCAAAGGAGGTGGAATAGATATGCAAAAGGAGAGGGATGACATGGACATTCTTGAAAAAGAACTGGAGGAGTGTTGGAAAGAGGCAGCACACACGGAGCCATTAAGTGATGAAGAGCTGGATGCGATCATTAAAGACGTTCGCAGATCCATCCGCAAGGTGGTGGAACAATGAACGTGGTGATCGACACCAGCACAATCATTCGCGCGACGATGGAACAAAACAGGATGGCTCAAAGGGCTCTTTCGCTGTCCATTCGGGAACATCGGATACTCATGACGGATGAGATGGCGAAAGAGCTTGTGGCTACGATAATCATCGTCGCAGAAAAGAAAGGGCAAAACCCGAAACCACCATTGAGAGTCGCGGCGACATATTTGCTTCGGGCCAAAAGGGTAAACTCAACAACCGTGTATTCCTGGTGCTGCGATCCGGATGACTCCATGTTTATTGAGTGCGCCATTGATGGTGGTGCACAAGTGGTCGTCTCCAATGACGGGAGCCTAACGAAACTTCAAGAGTACGTCACCGATGAAGAGGGGAAAAGACTCATTCAAACGATTGAGTTTTTGACCCCGGAGGAGTTTGTAAGTAAATACAGCCTGACATGATTTTTTCAACAGGCACAGGAAGCCAAGACTTTTCAACCGTTGAGGTTAGGAAGTCTTTTTTTATTTTGTCCCTCGTGCGGGCGTAACAATAGCACGGGCCGAGAATTCGGCGGAAAGGAGAAGACATGAATCGAGTTGCCTTGATTGGTAGGCTGACAAAAGATCCAGAAATGCGCTACACAACAAACGGAATTGGAGTTACGACGTTTACGTTGGCTGTGAATCGTCCGTTTGCCAATCAAGAAGGAGACAGGCAAGCAGATTTTATTAACATCGTAACCTGGCAGAAACTTGCCGATCTGTGCGCAACTTACTTGCGTAAAGGTCGACAAGCCGGTGTTGAAGGGAGACTGCAAACGCGGTCTTACGAAAACCAGGAAGGACGAAAGGTATTTGTGACGGAGGTTGTGGCGGACCGTGTTTATTTCCTTGATAAAGCCGAAGATACTCGTGATAACGACCAACAACCTCGTCATGATCCTTTTGCTGATCCATTTGCCGATCCGTTTGCTGGCACAGGAAAACCAATCAATATTACGGATGACGATTTGCCGTTCTAGGGAATCGGTCACCGCAGGACAATAAAGACTTCTCCTTTGATAGTTCGGGAGAAGTCTTTTTGTATACACCAAATCCCTCGTGCGGGAGAAAACAATAGCACGTAAGCCGAGAGGCGAAGAAAGGAGAAATATGAATAACCAACTGACGATCATCGATGGACAAGAAACTCGCTTGATGGAGGGCTACAGTTCGCAAGAGATGCACGCGGTGTTACAGGAAATGAAACAAAAACTCAATCTGACGCAACAATTCTTTAAGGAAGTCATGATTGAGGGGCAAGATTACGGTGTCTTGGAAGGTACCGCGAAACCCACGTTGCTGAAAGCAGGTGCCGAAAAACTATGCGAACTGTATGGATTCTCTCCGATTGTTAAGATGATCGAAGAAACGGCAGAAAGAGAAACCGGCTACTATCGAGCTCGGGTAACGATAAGCCTGATCCATCGTCGCAGCGGTGTAACCATTGCTGACGGTGTTGGGGAAGCCAATACCATGGAAAGCCGATATCGCTGGCGTTGGGTCTTCGAAAACGAGTTGCCGAGAGGGATTGATAAAAACTCCTTGGTACAGAAGAGTTTTCCGAGAAAGAACGGAAACGGAACCTATATCAAATACCGCGTCGAAAATGAGGATCTCCACTCATTATGGAATACCGTTCTGAAGATGGCCAAGAAGCGCGGGCTGATTGACGCTGTACTTTCAGCAACCCGTTCTTCGGGTATCTTTACCCAGGATGTTGAGGACTTGAAGGATTGGGCAGAAGCAGCTCCAACCTATGAACCCAACCTGCAACGTGAGAGTGGAGCGCCTGGGCACAACAGGAATGAAAGCAGAAAGACACCAAACCGGCCTCAAGGACAAGAGGGGACACAACATCAATCCGGTGCGTATAAGGAACACGCTGTCATCAATCCGTCCGATACGCCCCGTTGGATTACCGGAACCGTAACAGATGTGCAAGGAACAGCTATTAACGACACCCCTTGCTTTATTTTGTTCCTGCATAACGGCTGCAAAGTTCTGATTCCGGAAGATCATCCGGTAGCCCGACAAGATTTGAACAACTTGATGGGCGGTCAATTGTTGAAGTTCCTTACTCGCACAATGGGAGACTTTGAGGCAATTGCCGGTCGCAGCGGCCAAGAGATTCAGGAGGTGCGCAGTGCATGAGCATTTTTCCTGAAATCCTTGACGTTGCCAAACATTATCATCTCTTGGTACAGCAAAAGGCGGCACCAAGAGGTGAGGTTCGCGTTCATTGCCCATTCTGCGAAGAGATTGTCGGTACAGCGGATCGCGGGTTCCATCTGTATCTGAATCCCATCAAGAATACGTTTCACTGCTTTCGCTGCCAGGAAAAAGGGGGCGTGGCCAGGTTCATCGGTCGTCTGGAGGGAAAAGGCGAACAAGAAGTGATCGATGAATACAAGGCAAAACACGAAGCGACCCGAAGGAAAAAGCGAAAGAAAAAGACATGGGACGATCATCCTGCGATGAAGCTTTCCGCATACCAATGGAAGCTGATGGGCTTTCTTGGGAAGATCGACGGGAAAATGTTCCACACCAACCCGCAGTATGCACGCGCGGTTCTTCAGTGGGCATGGCGGGAGTGGCAACTTTTCACGTCTGAAAAATCGAAGGAAGCGTTCTATGTCCTTCTCCTTGGCAAATACCTGGCGAAAGAAAAAGCAGCGGAGGATTTCGTCAGGAAAACCGAGAAAGATACCGGCATTGAAAGTCTTTGGGAGCGCGCCGTGAAGATGCATCAGCTCCCCAAAGATTTGTGGGCGGAATGGGCCAAACGAGCGGATGTCATCGTTCGTGAACTTGTAGAAGCGATTCGGAACGAAGAGAAAGCGGCGGATTTGGAAGGTACCATTCAGCGAGGGTTGCAAAACATGAAGGAGAGAACGGCGTGACCTGGAAATGGAGTTATAGCCGACTCTTCAAATATGACTCCTGCCCCCACGCGTACTATTTCCGGTACGTGTTGGGGATGCCGGAGAAGGAAACGGAAGCAATGGCGATCGGGAAGCAATTCCACGAAGTCATTGCTTCTTCTGTTTTAAGGCAGCCTCCGCCGGTGGGAATTCCGAAAGACGTGCAGGAGTTGGCGATAAAGGCGTATCGACTGTTGCAGACCCACATTTTCAAAGGGGAAATTGTAGCGGTCGAGCGTGAAATCATCACTCCCATTACGGAAACGGATCTGTTCCATGGGGTGATTGATCTCATTGTCCAATACGATATATTTTCCCTTTCAATTTACGACTGGAAAACATCCTGGGCAGTTTATGAGGTCACGCAGAAGCCCAAGCAACTGCTTCTCTATGCTTGGAGCGCATGGCAATCCGGCCTTTACGCTTCGGATGTCGCTTATCTGTTTCCGAGAAAGTATGAAATCAAAACAGCACAGGTAACGCCTGAAGCGATTGCGGAAACCCTCGAATGGGCCAAGACGCAGATTCATCAGGCGAGAAACGCCTATCAGGAACTAAAAAAAGGGACGCCACCGGAGATAGCATTCCCGCCCAAATTGGGAAGTGGCTGCACCACCTGCAGCTTTATCCGTGAATGTCCCATGACGAAAAAATACCACGTTCATTGAGGAGGAATGAATCATGAATTTCATGAACAATGCAGGAGAAAATTTCAAGCGGATTTTGGACGAACTGAACCGTCAAGCGCAGCAAAAGGAGGATTTCGTTGTACCGGCCAATCAGATTCGGATGCGTGACGATGGACACTTTACGTTCCAGACACTCTTTACGAATGCGGCCGCCAGCACGGCAACCGAATGGGCGGAAAACCAGATGTATCAAAAACTGGAGCTGCCGGCTCGCTTCATGCGCCGCTGCCCAAGTGATTTGAGGGCAACGAACTTTAACTACTTCGCAGAGAGGCTGCCAGCGGAAGAAGAATGGCTGTTACGTACGTATCGGTCACGGTCCAATCAACTGGGTCACATGATTCGTGGAGCCTTGTCCAAGGATTATAGCCGGTTCGATGATGATCAGTTTCTGGGCATGATCGAATCCATGATCGGGACAGAAGAAGACCATCGGATTTCGTACTGGTACCGCGATGAGCGCGGCATGCACCTGCGGATCGTGTTCCCTGATCTGACAAGAAACATCGGGAGGACGCTGGAGGGACGACCGGATGTCCACATGGTGGGGGTTCACTTGTCCAACTCCGAGGTGGGCGCCCGTTCGGTTACGATTCAGCCGATGGTATACCGCCTGGTTTGCTCGAATGGCTTGATGCGCTGGACCAACGATGGGGAAGTGTTCAAGCAGCGTCACATTCATCTGCGGGAGCGGGAGATGTACTCTCGGGTGGCCGAAGCGTTTACGGCTGCCATCAAAGCCGGGGATGACATGTTGGAACGGGCTTTGGCCGCCAAAGAGGTGAAGGTGGAAAACCCGCTGGATTTCATCAAAACGCTGGCCAAGGACAAAAAATACAGTCAGTCCATGACAGATACCATCACCAGCACCTACATGGCAGAACCCGGTGACAGCCTGTTCTACGTGATGCAGGCCATGACCCGCGCCGCCCAAACCCTTCAGGGGGATGCTCGGGTGGAGTTGGAACAAGACGCCGGCGAACTGCTTGCTAAGGTGGCTGTCTAACAGAACCAAAACGAAGAAGCCGATCTGCATGGGGCGGCTTCTCCCATGATCAAAATGGAGGAGGAATATTGTATGAATATGAACGGTCAAACTGTGATATTTCCATGGGATGAACCAATGGATATAGAAGCGGCAGCTTTGATTGATGAAGGAGCAACCCCAATGGATCTCCCGGAAGAAAACAAAGAAGAAAAGCATAAACAGGCTCAACAATTGGCGGCTGAGATTCTTCATCTGGAAGCGATATTGAAAGCCAAGAAGGAAGAGCTGAAGCAATATGTTGAGCAAAACGGAAAAGTTGTGGTGGGAGACACCCAGTTTGATTTTGTTCCCACGTATTCGTGGGAGGGGAATTGGGAATCTCTTGCCCGACATATCCGGGAAAAAGGGTTGAATCCGTTTGATTTCTTCAAGCTGGGATCAACTGAGGCAACGAAGCTCATGAAAAAGACGGGATGGGATGAAGAGCAGATGAAAGAACACGGTGTCTTTCGTGTCATGTCCGGTAAGCAATTCCGTTCCTCTAAGGTGAAATAACGGAGAAGGGAATACCAGAAGAGCTTGTATATTAATTGCAGCGGAAACTGCAAAGGACCGTAAGCCAGTATCTCAAAGGAGGTGCTGGCTTATTTTATTTATCCGAGGGGGAGGATTGCCAGTCATGAAATTGGAAACGTTTGAGGATTTCCAACGAGCCATCTCCGAAGGAAAATTAGTCGACGTATCGGATACGGCTAAAGAGATTGGGATCAGAATTCCGGTAGCGGTCTCTTCTGCCTTATGGAAGACCTATATTGAACCGGAAGAGTCGATTACAGTAGGACAAACGAAAAACGAACGAATCTGGAATGTGATTAGTTTGCTGCTTTCAACCCTAAAAAGCGGGATGAAACCGTTCGACGATAGCTCTTCTCTCATGGTTCAGTACCAGGTTCATTTCGTAATCAATGGAGTCCTTACCATGTCAACCCTTAAGGCGATCATTCGGAAAACCGCAGAAAGGAAGTCATTCATTCAGATCATGTTGGAGGATGAAGCTGAACAAAACAATCCTGACAGAAAATACTTTTGCAGGGAGTGTAGGTTTACATTGTATCTCGAAACAAAGCCAGAAAGTTACATCGAATGTAGATAAGCTAACTGGCATGAAAAAACATTACATTTCGCCTACCACCGAGGCGATAAAACGTGTGGCTCAAACTTTGGGCCACACGGCCCGGTTTGAGTAGGGAGGTAATGTGAAGCAAATCGAAATGTTTCAATACGATTTCATCGTAACTGAATTTGTCAAAAAAGCTAAAGAAAGCATCACGTTCTACGGGACGAAGGAAGCGAATTTGAACGATCTGTTGACGATCATTATTGGAAACGAAGCAGATGCTGCAAACATTCAAAAGTTAACTGGCATCGGGATTCAACAACTCGCTTCGATGTCTGCCCAAGAAATCATGGAACTTGCGTCTATCAGTGAAATGGCAGCACAGCGGATCGTCGCCTCCTTTGGATTGGCACACAAATATGTAACCAGCCCAAGAGAGAAAAGGATTTCCATTCGTCTCCCGCGTGATGTAGCGGAACTTATGATGCCTGAAATGAGGTACTTAACGCAGGAACATTTTATATGTCTGTTTCTGAATACAAAAAATCGTGTAATCGGTAAGCAGACGATCTTTATATGTGAAGATCAACGTTAAAATCCCCAATATAATCGGTTGAAAATTCCCCACTTTCATCGCAAACTCTCTCCTTGGAGGAGAGAGGAATCATGATAAAGAATGGGGAGTTTTACATGATTCACGAAAT
>Ga0207865_100966_pt1 | contig 25228 bp, 19 predicted proteins | sample HigsolmetaAR204D_FD_184836 | JGI IMG/M metagenome (GOLD analysis project Ga0207865, IMG submission 184836) | Ionic liquid and high solid enriched microbial communities from the Joint BioEnergy Institute, USA - AR20-4-D (SPAdes) (version 2) ...
CCGTGCTCAGCGTGCTCGACACCGTGCGCGACGAGTCGAGCAAGGAATCGCCCGTGCGCCTGGTGTTCGAACCCAAGACCAGCCGCGTTGACCAGCAGGAGCTGGTCAACACGCTGCTGGCCCACACCAGCCTGGAAAGCTCGGTGCCGATCAACCTCACCGTGGTCGGCGGCGACGGCAGGCCGACGCAGAAGTCGCTGCGCCAGATCCTCGCCGAATGGATCCAGTTCCGCCTGACCACGGTGCAGCGCCGCACGCGACATCGCCTCGACAAGGTGCTGGACCGCATCCACGTGCTCGAGGGCCGGCAGCTGGTGCTGCTCAACATCGACGAGGTGATCCGCATCATCCGCAACGCGGACGAGCCCAAGCCGGCGCTGATCGAGCGCTTCCGGCTCACCGACCGGCAGGCCGAGGACATCCTGGAAATCCGCCTGCGGCAACTGGCGCGGCTGGAGGCGATCAAGATCGAGCAGGAACTGAAGGAGCTGCGCGCCGAGCAGGAGAAGCTCGAGGACATCCTCAACAGCCCGGCCAGCCTGCGCCGCACCGTCATCAAGGAGATCGAGGCGGACGCCAGGCAGTTCGGTGACGAGCGTCGCACCCTCATCCAGGAGGAAAAGCGCGCGGTGGCCGAGGTCAAGGTGATCGACGAGCCGGTCACCGTGGTGGTCAGCCAGAAGGGCTGGGTGCGGGCGCGCCAGGGCCATGGCCACGACGCGGCCAGCTTCGCGTTCAAGGCGGGCGATGGGCTGTACGGCACCTTCGAGTGCCGCACCGTCGACACGCTGCTGGTGTTCGGCAGCAACGGGCGCGTCTACAGCGTGCCCGTCTCGGCGCTGCCGGGGGCGCGCGGCGACGGCCAGCCGGTCACGACGATGATCGAGCTGGAGTCCGGCACGCAGCTGGTGCACTACCACGCCGGCCCGGCAGACACGACCCTGCTGCTGGCCAACACCGCGGGCTACGGCCTGCTGGCGCGCATCGGCGACATGGTCTCGCGCCAGAAGGGCGGCAAGGGCTTCCTGACGCTGGACGAGGGCGCCCGGCTGCTCGCGCCGGCGCGCGTCGGCGCCGGGTCCAAGGTGGCCTGCCTGTCGTACAGCGGCCGGCTGCTGGTGTTCGGGCTGGAGGAGCTCAAGCTGCAGTCCAACGGCGGACGCGGCCTGACGCTGATGGACGTGGACGCCAAGGACCCGCTGGTGTCGGTGGCGGTGTTCGCCGAGGCGCTGGTCGTGGAGGGCGTCGGCCGCGGCGGCAAGCCCAAGTCCGAGACGCTGCGCGGTGCGGCGCTAGCCGCCCACGCCGGCAAACGCGCCCGCAAGGGCAAGGCCACCGAGCTGGGCATGAAGCAGGCGCAGCGCGTACTGCCGGCCTGAGGGGACCCGAAGCCGGTCAGCGCCGGCGCGCCTTGCGCAGGCGCCTGACGTTGGCGTTGACGGCGCGGCTGTAGGGCAGCATGGCCCGGTTGGCCAGGCGCACCGCCTCGAGCGTCGCCTGCGGCCGGGCGGCCCCGAGCCACAGCGCGGGCCAGGCGGCAGTGCACAGCACCACGCCGGTCTGCCAAGCCGCCAGCGCCTTCTCCCACACCATGCGCTGCGATTCGAGCACGGTGGCCAGCGGCCAGGGGCCGGGCTGCCCCATCATCGACAGCCGCCGGTGCATCACTTCGGGCGTGCCGAACGCGATGTCCGCGACGTGCGTCCAGAACGTGAACCAGGGGGGCATCTCGGGCCTTTCGCGCAGGTGGGGCACCCCAGCCTAGCGCTGCGTGCGGCCCGGGCCGTAACAACCCTGACCGCCCAGGGGCGATGCGGCCGGCGGTCAGCGCCGCAGCGCGGCGGCCAGGCAGGCCAGGCCCAGCACGGCGAACAGCGCGCCGCTCCACGCCTCGTAGGGCAGGCCGAGCAGCGACACCGCGGCATCCGCGCAGGAGGCCTGGATCGCGAACAGCTTCGGCGCCAGGCTTTCCAGGTGCAGCGCGGCCACGACGCGGTCGGCAAAGGTGAGCGCGCACGATTCCGAGCGCGCCGCGACGAAGTGCTGCCACAGCGCGGCGGCCAGGCCGGCGCCGGTCAGCAGCACCGCCAGCCCGGCCAGCGCCGCCTTGAGGCCGCGCCACGGCAGCAGCCAGGCCAGGCCGGCGACGACGCCGAGCATGACGAACAGGAAGCGCTGCAGGATGCACCACGGGCAGGGCAGCATCCCGAACTGGTACTGCGAGAGCAGGGCCGCGGCGACCGCGGCGAAGCTCGCGAGGCAGGTGAAGCCGAGCAGGGCGTTGCGGGTCAGGCGCAAGGTCACTCCACGCTGGATCGTTGCGGCCGGGTCACTCGACCTCGGCGATCAGCTCGATCTCGACGCAGGCGCCGAGCGGGATCTGCGCGACGCCGAAGGCGCTGCGGGCGTGCGCGCCCTTGTCGCCGAACACCTGCACGAACAGCTCCGAGGCGCCGTTCGTCACCAGGTGCTGCTCGGTGTAGTCCGGCGTGCTGTTGACCAGGCTCATCACCTTGACGATGCGGCGCACCTTGTTCAGGTCGCCGACGGCGGCCTGCAGCGTGCCCAGCAGGTCGATCGCGATCGCGCGCGCGGCGGCCTGGCCGTCGGCCGTGCCCAGGTCCTTGCCCAGCTGACCGACCCAGGGCCTGCCGTCCTTGCGCGCGATGTGTCCCGACAGGAACACCAGGTTGCCGGTGCGCACGAACGGGACATAGGCGGCCGCGGGCGTGGCGACCGGCGGCAGCTCGATGTTCAGGGCCTTGAGTTGGTCGTAGACGGACATCGTGTATCGCTCCTCTGAGGGGTATGGACGGTTGACCGGCAATCCTACACTTGGCGTCCGATCAGGGAGAGACCAGGGTGAGGGAGGAGGCCGGATCGGGCCCGGCGGCCTGGGTCGTGCCGCTGGGCATCGTGCTCGGCGCAGCCCTGCAGCTGCAGGAGCGCGCGCTGTGGGCGGGGGTGGGCTATGCGCTGGCGGCGCTGGCGGCCGTCGCGCTGCTGGCCGTGCTCGCCTGGTGGCGGCCGCGGCGGCATGTGCCGGCGGCCCTGCTGGCCGCGCTGGCGCTCGGCTGGGGCGGGGCCGGCTGGCAGGCGCAGCAGCGGCTGGCCGAGCGGCTTGCTCCCGCGCTGGAAGGCGTCGACCTCGACGTGGTCGGCGTGGTCGCGGCCATGCCGCGCGTGCAGCCTTCGGGCATCCGCTTCCGCTTCGCAATCGAGTCGGCGCATGACACGCACGGCCCGGTCCCGGTGCCGCGCGAGGTGCTGCTCGGCTGGTACACCGGCTGGCGCGAAGGCGGCCCGGCGCAGGGGCGACCGCCGGTCGAGCTGAAGGCCGGGCAACGCTGGCAGCTGCGCGTGCGCCTGCGGCAGCCACACGGCAACCTCAACCCGCACGGCTTCGACTACGAGCTGTGGCTGTTCGAGCAGGGCATCGGCGCGACCGGCTACGTGCGCGACACCGGTGCGGCCCCACCGCGCTTGCTCGATGCCGCGGTGGGCCATCCGGTCGAGCGGTGGCGCCAGGCGGTGCGCGACGCGATCCACGCGCAGGTCGACGACGAGCGCGCCGCGGGCGTGCTGGCGGCGCTGGTCACCGGCGACCAGGCAGCGATCGACCGCGATGACTGGGAGGTGTTCCGCATCACCGGCGTCGCGCACCTGATGGCGATCAGCGGCCTGCACGTCACGATGTTCGCCTGGCTGGCCGCGGCCGTGCTGCGGCGGCTGTGGCGGTGCAGCGCCCGCCTGATGCTCGCGCTGCCGGCGCCGGTGGCCGCGCGCTGGGGCGGACTGGCGCTGGCAGCGGCCTATGCCGTGTTTGCCGGTTGGGGCGTACCGGCGCAGCGCACGGTGCTGATGCTGGGCGCGGTCACGCTGCTGGCGCAGGCGGGCCGCCAGTGGCCCTGGCCGACGGTGCTGTGCGCGACCGCCGCGGTGGTCACGCTGTGCGATCCCTGGGCGCTGCTGCAGCCGGGCTTCTGGCTGTCCTTCGTGGCGGTGGCGCTGCTGATGGCCACCGATGCCGACCAGGTGGTCGCCGCGACCTGGCGCGTCGATGCCGGCGCCAGCCTGTGGCGGCGCCTGCGCGGGCAGGCGTGGGCCAGCGTGCGCGGCATGCTGCGCACCCAGCTGGTGGCCACCGTGGGACTGGCCCCGCTGACCATGGCCTTCTTCCACCAGGTCTCGCTGGTGGGGCTGCTCGCCAACCTGGTCGCGATCCCGCTGGTGACGCTGGCAATCACGCCGCTGGGCCTGCTCGGCGTGTTGGCGCCGCCGCTGTGGACCCTGGGCGCCGCCTGCGTCGAGGGATTGGGCGCGCTGCTGCAGGCCATGGCCGGCTGGCCGGCCGCGCTGTGGCTGACCGCAGCCGGTCCCGGCTGGGCGGTGGCGGCGGCCGTGGCCGGCGGGGTGCTGGTGGTGCTGCCCCTGCCGTGGCGCGTGCGCCTGCTGGCCCTGCCGCTGCTGCTGCCGCTGGCCTGGCCCGCGCCGCCGCGGCCGCCGGCGGGGAGCTTCGAGCTGCTGGCGGTGGACGTCGGGCAGGGCACCGCGGTGCTGGTGCGCACCGCCCGCCACACCCTGCTGTACGACGCCGGCCCGCAGTACTCGCCCGACAGCGATGCCGGCCAGCGGGTGCTGCTGCCCTTGCTGCGCGCGCTCGGGGAGCGGCGCATCGACCGGCTGGTGCTGTCGCACCGCGACGTCGACCATGTCGGCGGCGCCCGCGCGGTGCTGCAGGCCTACCCCGAGGCCCAGGTGACCAGCTCGCTGGAGGCGGGGCATCCGCTGCTGCAGGGCCGTGCGGATGCGGTGCACTGTGCGGCGTCGCCGTCGTGGACATGGGACGGCGTGCACTTCGAGATGCTGCATCCCGGCCCTGACGAGCACTCGCCGCCGCTCAAGCCCAACCAGGTCTCCTGCGTGCTGAAGGTCAGCGGCGGCGGCCACGCGGCGCTGCTGACCGGCGACATCGAGCGGCGCGAGGAAGCGCGCCTGGTGGTCGAACAGGCCGGGCGGCTGCGTGCCGACCTGCTGCTCGTGCCGCACCACGGCAGCAAGACCTCCAGCTCGGCGGGTTTCCTCGACGCGGTCGCGCCGCGCGTGGCGGTGATCCAGGCCGGCTACCGCAACCGCTTCGGGCATCCGGCCGCGCCGGTGCTGGCGCGCTATGCCGAGCGCGGCATCGAGGTCGTCGCAAGCCCGGCCTGCGGTGCCTACCGCTGGTTTGAGGGGGATGGGGTCTGCGAGCGTGACCTGCGGCGCCGATACTGGCACCATGGGGGCGTGAACCCCGCCTTGCAAGGAGGCAGCCAGCCGGTGGAGGCCCCATGACCCCGACCTACGACGAGATGCACGCCAGCAGCGCGGTGGTGCGGGAGCACTACCGGGTGTACGACCGGTGGCTGGCCAGGCAAGCGCGGGACGTGATGCGCTCGCGGCGAGAGGAAGCCGAGGTGATCTTCCGGCGGGTGGGCATCACGTTTGCGGTGTACGGGGCGCAGGACGAGGACGGGGCGGGCACCGAGCGGCTGATCCCGTTCGACCTGATCCCGCGCATCATCCCGGCGCACGAGTGGCAGGTGCTCGAGCGCGGGCTGGCGCAGCGCGTGACGGCGCTCAACCGCTTCATCCACGACGTCTACCACGAGCAGGAGATCATCAAGGCCGGGGTGGTGCCGGCCGAGCAGGTGTGCGGCAACGGGCAGTTCCGCGCCGAGATGCTGGGGCTGGAGGTGCCCGGGGGCGTGTACGCGCACGTTGCCGGCATCGACATCGTGCGCGCGGCCAACGCGGACGGCAGCGGCACCTACTACGTGCTCGAGGACAACCTGCGGGTGCCCAGCGGGGTGAGCTACATGCTGGAGAACCGCAAGATGACCATGCGGCTGTTTCCGGAGCTGTTCAGCGAATACCGCGTCGCGCCGGTGGCGCACTACCCCGACCTGCTGCTGGAGTCGCTGCGGGCGGTGGCCCCGCCCAGCGTCAACGATCCCGTCGTGGTCGTGCTCACGCCGGGCATGTACAACTCCGCGTACTTCGAGCACGCGTTCCTGGCGCAGCAGATGGGCGTGGAGCTGGTGGAGGGGCAGGACCTGTTCGTCAAGGACCAGTTCATCTACATGCGCACCACCCAGGGGCCGAAGCGGGTGGACGTCATCTACCGGCGCGTGGACGACGACTTCCTCGACCCGCTGGCGTTCCGGGCCGACTCGGTGCTGGGCTGCGCGGGGCTGCTGTCGGTGTACCGGGCGGGCAACGTGACGCTGGCCAATGCCATCGGCACGGGCATCGCGGACGACAAGTCCATCTACCCGTACGTGCCGCAGATGATCGAGTTCTACCTGGGGGAGAGGCCGCTGCTCGACAACGTGCCCACCTGGGTGTGCCGGCGCGAGGAGGACCTGAAGTACGTGCTGGCGCACCTGCCGGAGCTGGTGGTCAAGGAGGTGCACGGGGCGGGCGGCTACGGGATGCTGGTGGGCCCGGCGGCGACGAAGGAAGAGATCGAGGCCTTCCGCGAGCGGCTTGTCGCGCAGCCGGGCAACTACATTGCGCAGCCGACGCTGTCGCTGTCGACCTGCCCGACCTTCGTGGAGTCCGGCATCGCGCCGCGGCACATAGACCTGCGGCCCTTCGTGCTGAGCGGGCGCACGGTGCAGATGGTGCCCGGGGGGCTGACGCGGGTGGCGCTCAAGGATGGGTCGCTGGTGGTCAACAGCAGCCAGGGCGGCGGGACGAAGGACACGTGGGTGCTCGAGGAGTGAAGAAGGAGGCCGGCCATGTTGTCACGCACCGCGGATCACCTGTTCTGGATGGCCCGGTACATGGAGCGTGCGGAGAACACCGCGCGCATGCTCGACGTGAACTACCAGATGAGCCTGCTGCCCCATTCGGCCGAGATGGCCGAGCAGGGCTGGCGCAGCCTGCTGGGCATCAGTGACCTGACCGAGGACTTCGCGCGCCGCTACCGGGGCTTCTCGGCGCGCGAGGTGATGGACTACATGGTTCGCGACGAGAGCAACCCGTCGAGCATCGCGAGCTGCCTGCGCGCGGCGCGCGAGAACGCCCGCGCGGTGCGCGGCGCCCTGACCACCGAGGTGTGGGAGACACAGAACCAGACCTGGCTGGAGTTCCACCGGCAGTTCGACGGCAACCGTTTCCTGCGCGACCCGGGCGAGTGCTTCGAATGGGTGAAGTTCCGCTCGCACCTGTCGCGCGGCGTGACGCTGGGCACCATGCTGCAGGACGAGGCCTTCCACTTCCTGCGCATCGGCACCTTCCTCGAGCGCGCCGACAACACCGCCCGCCTGCTGGACGTGAAGTTCCACGGCGTCAGCGACGAGTTCTTCGGCAGCACCGGCCCGCGCGAGAAGGACGTGGAGTTCGACTTCTACTACTGGTCCGCGGTGCTGCGCTCGGTCTCGGGCTTCGAGGTCTACCGCAAGGTCTACCGCACCGTGCTGCAGCCGGAGAAGGTGGCCGAGCTGCTGATCCTGCGCCCGGACATGCCGCGCTCGCTGATGGCCTGCGTCAACGAGGTGGTGCACAACCTCGCGGCGGTGGCCAACGAGCAGTCCGGCGAGACCCAGCGGCGCGCCGGGCGCCTGCAGGCGGACCTCAAGTACGGCCGCATCGACGAGATCCTCGCCACCGGCCTGCACGCGTTCCTGACGCAGTTCCTCGACCGCGTCAACGACCTGGGCACGGGCATCAGCCGCGACTTCCTGGTCCCGGTGGCCGCCTGAACCTCAGCGTGCGCTCGAGACCGCGCGCGAGCCGTACAGTGCCTCGACCGCGCGGCCCAGGTCGATGACCGCCATCGCATAGTAGCTGGACCAGTTGTAGCGCGTGATCGCGTAGAAGTTGCCGGTGCCGGCGGCGTAGCTCGGCGCGGCACCGCCGTTCTGCAGCTCGACCAGCGCCAGCAGGCCGCCGTAGCCTCGCCCCTCTTCCGACAGGCTCGCACCGCGCGCGGCGAACTCCTCGGCGGTGAAGCTCGGCACGATGTCCGGCTGCAGCAGGTAGGCGCGGTCGGCGGTGTCGACCGGGGCGGCGACCTCGAAGTGGGTCGGCTCGCCGCGCTGCCAGCCGTGTTCGGCAAGGTAATGGGCCACGCTGCCGATCACGTCGGCCGGGCTGCGGTGCAGGTCGACGCGGCCGTCGCCGTCGAAGTCCACCGCGTACCGGTTCCAGCTGCTGGGCATGAACTGCGGCATGCCCATCGCGCCGGCGTACGAGCCGCGCAGCTCCAGGGGGTCGTGCCCCTCGCTGTGGCACAGCAGCAGGAACTGCTCCAGCTCGGCGCGGAAGAAGGCGCTGCGGTCGCTGCGCCCGCTGGGGAAGTCGAAGCCCAGCGTGGCCAGCGCGTCGAGCACGCGGAAGCTGCCCATGTGCCGGCCGTACAGCGTCTCGACCCCGACGATGCCGACCACGATCTCCGGCGGCACCCCGTACATCTCCTCGGCCTGCGCCAGCCACTTCGCGTGGGCCTTGCGGAACTCGAGGCCGGCGCGCAGGCGGCGCGGTTCGACGAAGCGGGCACGGTAGGCGGCCCAGTTCTTCGCGGTGCCGGCCGGCGGCGGCATGATCAGCCGCGCCACCGACGGCAGGTAGCGCGCCTGCGCCAGCGTGCGGCGCACCCAGCCGGGATCGAGGTTCTGGCGTTGCGCGACCTCCAGCGCGAAGGCCATCACGTCGTCGCGTTCGCCGTAGACGAAGCTGTCGGGTGGTTCGGTCGCCTGGGCCAGGACGGTGCCGGGCATGGCCGTCCCGACCAGCAGGCCGGCGCCCAGGATGCACAGGCGCCGGCGGAAGGAATCAAGGGTGTGGGGCATGTCGAAGCTCGAGGAGGGCGCGGCGCAGCTCGCGCGCCAGTGAGCGCGCCAGTGTAGAGGAGCGGGGCGTTGCCCCCGCGGCCGGTGCGTAACGCAGCGCTTCCATGCGCGACAGCAGCTCGGCGACGCGGGCGGCCTGCTCGCCCCAGCGCGCGCGTGCCTGCGCGGCCAGCGTGCGCGGCGGCACGTGCGGTCCGCTGGGCAGGCCGGCGGCGGCCAGCTGCGCCTGCATGCGCCGGTAGGCCTGCACCCACGGGTCCTGCCGGTGGCGTTCCCACCAGGCCCAGGCGGCGCCCGCGGACGCCGCCGCGGCGACCAGGCCGAGCAGCAGCACCACCAGGTCCTGCCAGCCGGGCGCGTCGAAGCCGAGGTGGCGCAGCAGCTCGAACTGCGTGCCGCGCGAGTAGTTCAGCACCCACTGGTTCCAGGCGTTGTTGACCGCGTCCCAGTGGTTGCGCAGCCGCCGCCACAGTTCGGGATTGACCGTGCTCAGCGTCGCGGCGACCACCCCCGTGGCCGGCCCCAGGTCGAGCGCCATGCGGATGCGCTCGGGCGCGACGGCGCCGGTCGGGTCGGCGCGCACCCAGCCGGCGCCGGGCTGCCAGTACTCGGCCCAGGCGTGGGCATAGGCGTGGCGCACCAGGTGGTAGCCGTCGACCGGGTTGTACTCGGCGCCCTGGTAGCCGGTGACGATGCGCGCCGGCACCCCCATCGCGCGCATCACGACGACGAAGGCGGCGGCGAAGTGCTCGCAGAAGCCCTGCTTGCGGTCCAGCCAGAACTCGTCGATGGCATGGCGGCCCTGCTCGTCGCCGTAGCGGCCGGGCGCCAGCGTGTAGGCGTAGCCCTGGGTGCGGATGTGGGCGAACACCGCCTGCGCCAGCCGGCGGGCATCGGCATCGGGGAGCTGTTGCCGCAGGGCCTGCGCCCAGGCCAGCGTGCGCGGGTTGTAGCCCTCGGGCAGCTGCAGGTAGTCGCGCAGCCCGGCCGTCCAGGCCACCGGCCCGTGGCGGAAGCCGGTGTAGGCCGTGGCCTCGAAGCGCTGCCGTTCGCGCAGCGGCTGGCCGGTGACCCATTCCAGGTCCTCGCGCATGCGCGGGAGGATCTCGCCGAGCCTGGGGACCTCCGGCGTGACCTCGAGCAGCGGCAGCGAGGCGATGCGGGTCGGCTCGATGGTCAGCGAGTAGCGGAAGGCCTGCGTGCCGAGCTGCAGGTTGCCGTCGGCGCGCTGGCTGCGCGGCCAGCCGCGGTAGGGCAGGGGGCGCCAGTGCCGCCCGTCGAACTCGGCGAGCACCGGCCCGCGGAAGTACAGCGCCTGCGGCGGCGGGGCGGGGCCGTCGAACTTGACCCGCATCGCGATGCTGTCGTCCAGCGCCAGCTCGGCCACCGAGCCCATCTCCATCATGTTCGACAGCCCGGTGCGCCCGGCGTGCGCGTCGGTCGGCAAGCCCCACAGCGGCGCGAAGCGCGGGAACAGCACGAACAGCGCGACCATCACCGGCGCACCGAACAGGCACAGGCGTGCAGACAGCGCGGCGGCCTTGGCCAGCGAGGGTTGCCCGACCGGCATCTGCGAGACCACCAGCGCGGTCAGCAGGCCCCACACGGCCAGCACCATCGCCAGCGCCAGCGGCAGTGACTGGGAATAGAGGAAGTTGGTCAGCACCAGGAAGAAGCCGAGGAAGAACACCACGAAGGCATCGCGCCGCGCGCGCAGCTCCAGCGTCTTGAGCGCCATCAGCACCACCACCAGCGTCACGCCGGCTTCCTTGCCGAACAGCGTGCGGTGCGTGACCAAGGTGGCGGCCACCGCGGCCAGCAGCAGCGCCCCCAGCACCCAGCGCCCGGGCAGCGGCGCGCCGGTCAGGGCCAGCCGGGCGCGCCAGAGCAGCACCACTGCGGCGAGTGCGGTGCACCACCAGGGCAGGTGAGCGGCGTGCGGCGCGATGACCCAGGCGATCACGCCGAGCAGGAACAGCGTGTCGCGCGTCTCGCGCGGCAGGTGTCGCCAGGCCGCCAGGCGCGGCGTCGTGCCGGTACGGGAGGCAAGGGCGGTCGTCATCGGTACAGGGCCAGTTGTTCCAGGCAACGGCGCTTGTGCGCCTCGCCGTGGTCGGGCAGCAGCTCCGGCACGCCGGGCAGGCGCAGGCCGTAGCGCAGGCCTGCCTGCTCGGCCGCCAGCACCCAGGCGGCCAGGCGCGACAGGCGCTGCTCGGCACCCTGGGCGCCGGTGTGAAGATAGTCCAGCCACAGCTCGCGGAGCGCCGCGCCACCGGTCTCGCGGCTGACCAGCTCGCCGGTCTTGGCCACCTTCTTCCACACCACGTGCTTGAGCGGGTCGCCGCGCCGGTACGCGCGCACGCCGTCGGTCTCGCCGCCTTCGCCCTGGCGCAGCGGCTGCCCCTGGCCCGGGTGCGGCAGCGGTGCCGGCAGCGGCGGGGGGAAGCTCTCGGGGGCCGGGTAGACCAGCAGCCGCGAGGCCGGGCGCCACAGCGTCCAGACGCGGAAGATCCCGAGCGGGAAGCGCGTCTCGGCGGTCAGCATCGGCACTGCATGCCAGCCGCGCCGTTGCGGCTGGAAGCTCACGTGCGCGACCGCCTGCGCCTGCGCCGGCACGTCGGTCCAGGCCCAGCCCGGCGGGGGGGCCTCGCCCGGCTCGGGCAGGACACGCAGGCCGATGCCGTAGCGCTCGCGGCGTGCCTCGTTGGTCAGCGCGACCTCCAGCAGCGCAGCCTGGTCGGCGAACACCGCCGCCGGCGGCTTCAGGTGCAGCGTCAGCCCGCGCAGCGTGCTGTGGGTGACGTACATGCCGGCCACCCCGGCGCCGGCCAGCAGGAAGGTCAGCAGGTAGCCCAGGTTGAGCTGGTAGTTGATCGAGGCGACCAGCAGCACCACCAGCGTGGCTGCGAACAGCAGGCCCGGCCGGGTCGGCAGGATGTAGACGTTGTGCTGCGTCAGCACCAGCGTGTCGCTGGCCGGCAGGCGCTGGTGCCACCAGGCGCGCAGGCGCTGGCGCAACCGGCCGGCCGGGCGGCGGCGCGCGCCGGGGCGTGCGGCGGCTGCGGCGGTGCTCACGGCAGCGGCACCGCCTCGACCATCGCCCGCACCTGCTCGACCCGGCCGCGCCCGCTGCCGGCCACCGGCACCAGGCGGTGCGCGATGGTCTGCGGCAGCACGGCCTGGATGTCGTCGGGCGCCACGTAGTCGCGCCGCGCGATGAAGGCGCGCGCCTTGGCCGCGCGCAGCACCGCGATGCCGGCGCGCGGGCTGAGCCCCTCGACGAACCACTGGCCGGAGCGGGTCGCGGCGATCAGGTCCTGCAGGTAGTCGAGCAGCGGGTCGGCGGCATGCACCTGGCGCACCGCCTGCTGCATGGTCATCAGCTCGGCCGGCGACATCACGGCCGGCAGCTGGTGCACCGCGGCGCGGCGGTCCTGGCCGGCCAGCAGCTCGCGCTCGGAGGCCCGGTCCGGGTAGCCGAGCGTGATGCACATCAGGAAGCGGTCCAGCTGCGACTCGGGCAGGGCGTAGGTGCCGAGCTGGTCGGCCGGGTTCTGGGTGGCGATCACGAAGAACGGCTGCGGCAGCGGCCGGGTCTCGCCCTCGACGCTGACCTGGTGTTCCTCCATCGCCTCCAGCAGCGCGCTCTGCGTCTTGGGGCCGGCGCGGTTGATCTCGTCGGCCAGCAGCACCTGCGAGAAGATCGGCCCCGGGTGGAACACGAAGGATTCCTGGCCGCGCTCGTAGACGCTCACCCCGACCAGGTCCGAGGGCATCAGGTCGGCGGTGAACTGCACGCGCGAGAAGCGCAGGCCCAGCGACACCGCCAGTGCATGGGCCAGGGTGGTCTTGCCCACGCCCGGCACGTCCTCGATCAGCAGGTGGCCGCCGGCCAGCAGGCAGGCCACGCAGTCCTCGACCTGGGTGCGCTTGCCGACGATGATCGTGTTAATCTGATCCAGCAGCCGTTGCAGCTGTGCATGAAGCATGTGGGTATCCGGGTGGCTCATGGCCGAGCACATTACCCGAATTCCGCGCCACGACACGGGGACAAAATCACATGGCCACCGGCTACTACAGCCATCCTGATTGCCGCCGCCACGACATGGGCGCCGGTCATCCTGAATGCCCTGAGCGCCTGGACGTCATCGAGGACTACCTGCTGGCCACCGGCATCGAGCTCGGGCTGGAAAAACGCGAGGCACCGCTGGCCGGGCTGCGCGACCTGGAGCTGGCCCACAGCGCCGCCTACGTGGCCACGATGAAGGACCTGATGGAGCAGGTGGCGCAAAGCGGCGAGCGCCGCACCATCGACATGGACACGGTGGTGTGCCCGCACACCTGGCAGGCGGCGCTGCGCGCCGCCGGGGCCGCGGTGGCAGCCACCGACGCGGTGATCGACCGCGAGATCGAGAATGCCTTCTGCGCCGTGCGCCCACCCGGGCACCATGCGACGCGCTCGCAGGCGATGGGCTTCTGCTTCTTCAACAACGTCGCGGTGGCTGCGCGCCACGCGCTCAACGTGCGCCGGCTCAAGCGCGTGGCCATCGTCGACTTCGACGTGCACCACGGCAACGGCACCGAGGACATCTTCGCCGGCGACGAGCGGGTGCTGATGGTCAGCTTCTTCCAGCACCCGCTGTACCCGTTCAGCGGCACCGAGGCGCCGGCCGACAACATGGTCAACCTGCCGGTGCCGGCCTACACCCGCGGCATGGAAATCCGCGAGCTGGTCGAGGCGCTGTGGATCCCGCGGCTGGAGCGTTTCAAGCCCGAGATGATCTTCATCTCTGCGGGCTTCGACGCGCACCGAGAGGACGACCTGGGCCAGCTCGGGCTGGTCGAGGCCGACTACGAGTGGATCACGCGCCGGGTGAAGGACGTGGCCGAGCGCCACGCCAAGGGGCGCATCGTCTCCTGCCTGGAGGGCGGCTACCACCTCGACGCGCTGGCGCGCAGCGTGGCCGCGCACGTGCGCGTGCTGGCCGACGTCTAGGGCGCGTGCTCTCGCGCCACGAAAAAGCCGCCCCGAGGGGCGGCTTGCTTCATGGCCAGGCCAGGGGCGCTCAGGCGGTCGCGACCGGAATCTTGCCGATGCGGGCCTGCCATTCGCGCGGGCCGGTGACGTGGGCGGAGGTGCCGCCCGCGTCCACCGCGACGGTGACCGGCATGTCCTTGACCTCGAACTCGTAGATCGCCTCCATGCCCAGGTCCTCGAAGCCGACCACGCGGGCCGACTTGATCGCCTTGGAGACCAGGTAGGCGGCGCCGCCGACGGCCATCAGGTAGGCGCTCTTGTGCTTCTTGATCGCCTCGATCGCCACCGGGCCGCGCTCGGCCTTGCCGATCATCGCGATCAGGCCGGTCTGGCTCAGCATCATCTCGGTGAACTTGTCCATGCGGGTGGCGGTCGTCGGGCCGGCCGGGCCGACCACCTCGTCGCGTACCGGATCGACCGGGCCGACGTAGTAGATCACGCGGTTGGTGAAGTCCACCGGCAGCTTCTCGCCCTTGGCCAGCATGTCCTGGATGCGCTTGTGGGCGGCGTCGCGGCCGGTCAGCATCTTGCCCGACAGCAGCAGCGTCTCGCCCGGCTTCCAGCTGGCGACTTCCTCCTTCGTCAGCGTGTCGAGGTTGACGCGGCGGCTCTTGTTGTAGTCCGGCGCCCAGCTGACGTCGGGCCACAGGTCCAGGCTCGGCGGCTCCAGATACGCCGGGCCGGAGCCGTCGAGCACGAAGTGCGCGTGGCGGGTGGCCGCGCAGTTCGGGATCATGGCCACCGGCTTGGACGCGGCGTGCGTCGGGTACATCTTGATCTTGACGTCCAGCACCGTGGTCAGGCCGCCCAGGCCCTGCGCGCCGATGCCCAGCGCGTTGACCTTCTCGTACAGCTCCAGGCGCAGTTCTTCCAGCTTGTTCTGCGGGCCGCGCTGCTGGAGCTCGTACATGTCGATGTCTTCCATCAGCGCTTCCTTGGCCAGCAGCATGGCCTTCTCGGCCGTGCCGCCGATGCCGATGCCCAGCATCCCGGGCGGGCACCAGCCCGCGCCCATGGTCGGCACGGTCTTGAGCACCCAGTCGACCAGGTTGTCGCTCGGGTTCATCATCACGAACTTGGACTTGTTCTCCGAGCCGCCGCCCTTGGCCGCGACGATCACGTCGACCTTGTCGCCCGGCACCACCTCCATGTGGATCACCGCGGGCGTGTTGTCCCTGGTGTTCTTGCGCTCGAACTGCGGGTCGGCCAGGACCGAGGCGCGCAGCTTGTTGTCCGGGTTCAGGTAGCCGCGGCGCACGCCTTCGTTGATCGCGTCGGCGATCGAGCCGGAGAAGCCTTCCCAGCGCACGTCCATGCCGATCTTCAGGAACACGTTGACGATGCCGGTGTCCTGGCAGATCGGGCGCTTGCCTTCGGCGCACATCTTCGAGTTCGTCAGGATCTGCGCGATGGCATCCTTGGCCGCCGGCGATTCCTCGCGCTCGTAGGCGCGCGCCAGGTGCTGGATGTAGTCGGCCGGGTGGTAGTAGCTGATGTACTGCAGGGCCGCAGCGACGCTTTCGACGAGGTCGTCGTACTTGATCGTGGTGGTCATGGTCTTGAAGTGCGGTGGGTTGCGGGGGCGGCTGCGATTATCTCAGCCGCAGCGCCCGCCGCATGGCAGCGGGGGCGCTGCGCGGGCCTGGCGCCTCAGTCGTGCGCCGGCGGGGCCAGCAGCCGGTCGGTCAGCGCGATCGCCAGCGCCGAGAGCAGGAACACGACGTGGATCAGGGTCTGCCACTGCAGCACCTTCAGCTCGTAGTTGCCGGCGTTGATGAAGGTCTTGAGCAGGTGGATCGACGAGATGCCGATGATCGCGGTGGCCAGCTTGACCTTCAGCACCGAGGCGTTGACGTGGCTGAGCCATTCCGGCTGGTCGGGGTGGCCTTCCAGCCGCATGCGCGAGACGAAGGTCTCGTAGCCGCCGACGATCACCATGATCAACAGGTTGGAGATCATCACCACGTCGATCAGCGCCAGCACGACCAGCATGATGATGGTCTCGTTGAGCTGGGTCACCGGCGCGTCGCTGCGGTAGCCGATGCCGCGCACCAGCTGGTCCAGCGCATGCTGGTTGCCGAACGCGGCCTCGATCAGGTGCACCAGTTCCACCCAGAAATGGAAGACGTAGACGCATTGCGCCACGATCAGGCCGAGATACAGCGGCAACTGCAGCCAACGGCTGGCAAAAATCAGGTTCGGCAACGGACGCAACCGGGCAGTACGCGGATCGGGAATCGGGGTCATCGGGAGGGGACTGCGAAACGGACTCAGGGATAGTCCGGATGCTGCGGATTTTATTGTCAGAATATCGCTCTCCCCGGAGGCCGGTCATTTGAGGCAGAGTAAGGCGTTTGTAAGAGCATCGCCTTATGGTGCGGCGCGATTTCCGGGCCAGTTTCGTCGAACTATCCACATATAAAAGGAGACGCTCATGTCGACCAGTGAGCAGGCAAACCAGCTCTACGTGCCGTCCGACGCGACGGTGAAGGCAGCTCATGTATCCGGCATGGAGGCCTATCGCAAGCTCTGCGAGGAGGCCGAGGCCGATTACGAAGGCTACTGGGCCCGACTGGCCAAGGAATTCGTGACCTGGAAGCAGCCCTTCACCAAGGTCCTCAACGACAGCAACGCACCGTTCTTCAAGTGGTTCGAGGACGGCCTCCTCAACGTCTCGTACAACTGCCTGGACCGCAACGTCGAGCAGGGCCGCGGCGACAAGGTCGCGATCATCTTCGAAAGCGACGACGGCCAGGTGACCCGCGTCACCTACCGCGAGCTGCTCGAGAAGACCTGCCGCATGGCCAACGGGCTGCGCGAGCTGGGCGTCAAGAAGGGCGACCGCGTCGTCATCTACATGCCGATGTCGGTCGAGGGCGTGGTCGCGATGCAGGCCTGCGCGCGCATCGGCGCGACGCACTCGGTGGTGTTCGGCGGGTTCTCGGCGCAGTCGCTGCGCGACCGCATCCAGGACGCCGGCGCGGTGCTGGTCATCACGGCCGACGAGCAGATGCGTGGCGGCAAGCAGCTGCCGCTGAAGGCCATCGTTGACGAGGCCCTGGGCATGGGCGGCTGCGACACCGTGCGCAACGTGCTGGTGTACCGCCGCACCGGCGGCAACATCGCCTGGAACGCGCGTGACGTCTGGCTGCACGAGGTGCTTGCCAAGCAGGCGACCACCTGCGAGCCCGAGTGGGTCGATGCCGAGCACCCGCTGTTCCTGCTCTACACCTCCGGCTCGACCGGCAAGCCCAAGGGCGTGCAGCACTCCAGCGGCGGCTACCTGCTGCAGGCGGCGCTGAGCACCAAGTGGACCTTCGACCTCAAGCCCGAGGATGTGTTCTGGTGCACGGCCGACATCGGCTGGGTCACCGGCCACACCTACATCGCCTACGGACCGCTGGCCAACGGCGCGACGCAGATCGTCTTCGAGGGCGTGCCGACCTGGCCGGATGCCGGCCGCTTCTGGAAGATGATCCAGCAGCACAAGGTCACGATCTTCTACACCGCGCCGACCGCGATCCGCTCGCTGATCAAGGCGGCCGAGGCCAACCCGGCGACCCATCCGCGCAACTACGACCTGTCGTCGCTGCGCATCCTCGGCTCGGTGGGCGAGCCGATCAACCCGGCGGCCTGGGAGTGGTACTACCGGAACGTCGGCGGCAGCCGCTGCCCGATCGTGGACACCTGGTGGCAGACCGAGACCGGTGCGCACATGATCACCCCGCTGCCCGGCGCCACCCCGCTGGTGCCCGGCTCCTGCACGCTGCCATTCCCGGGCATCATGGCCGCGGTGGTTGACGAGACCGGTGCCGACGTGCCGAACGGGCAGGGTGGCGTGCTGGTGATCAAGAAGCCGTGGCCCAGCATGATCCGCACGATCTGGGGCGACCCGGAGCGCTTCAAGAAGAGCTACTACCCGGCCGACTTCCAGGGCCGCTACTACCTCGCCGGCGACGGCGCGGTGCGCGACGCCAACACCGGCTACTTCACGATCACCGGCCGCATCGACGACGTGCTGAACGTCTCGGGGCACCGCATGGGCACGATGGAGATCGAGTCCGCGCTGGTGTCCTGCACCGAGCTGGTCGCCGAAGCCGCGGTGGTGGGCCGTCCGGACGAAACCACCGGCGAGGCGATCTGCGCCTTCGTGGTGCTCAAGCGTCCGCGCCCGACCGGCGAGGAGGCGAAGAAGATCGCCGATGAACTGCGCGCCTGGGTCGCGAAGGAGATCGGCCCGATCGCCAAGCCCAAGGACATCCGCTTCGGCGACAACCTGCCCAAGACCCGCTCGGGCAAGATCATGCGTCGCCTGCTGCGCTCGATCGCCCGCGGCGAGCAGATCACCCAGGACACCTCCACGCTGGAGAACCCCGCGATCCTCGAGCAGTTGGCCCAGTCCAACTGATCAAGGGAGCCGCGAGGCCCCGGGGCGCAGCCCCGATCGCGGGGGACGGGGTTCGCTCACGTCGCGCCAGCGATGTGAGCGAACACCAGAACCCGGCCCGCGGGGCAGCGCTGTGCCTGGTCCAACCGATCCACGCGGCCCGCGAGGCCCCGGGGTGCAGCCCCGATCGCGGGGGACGGGGTTCGCTCACGTCGCGCCAGCGATGTGAGCGAACACCAGAACCCGGCCCGCGGGGCAGCGCTGTGCGTGGTCCGACCGATCCACGCGACCCCCGAGGCCCCGGGGCGCGGCCCCGGTCGCGGGGACGGGGTTCGCTCATGTCGCTTCAGCGATGTGAGCGAACACCAGAACCCGGCCCGCGGGGGCGTCATCACCCAGTCCCGCTGATCCAGTCGGCCCGCAAGGGCCGTCGGCACATCCGGCGGCGGTGGGGCGTTGCGCATCGCTTCGAGCGCAGGCCGCCCCGGATTTCGAGCGTTCGGACGCCTGCGAACCTCCCTCCGCTGCCCGCGGCTCCCGCGGCTCCCCGACGACGCCCGCCATCCCGGGGCCATTCGCCCATTGCCGCCAATCCGCGGTACCCTCACCGGTTTTCCCGCCGGCCCCGCCATGTCCCGTTCCTTCTCCGCCTTCCTGGCCGAAAGCCGCGCCCTCGTGCGGCTGGCCACCCCGATCGTGCTGTCGCAGGTCGCCTACGTGCTCATGGGCCTGACCGACACGGTCATGTCGGGACACGCCGGCGCGGCGGAGCAGGCCATCGTCGGGCTGGGCGTGGCGCTGTGGATGCCGGTGTTCATCGGCCTGATGAGCGTGGTGCAGGCGGTCAGCCCGGTGGTCGCGCATCACTACGGCGCGGGCGACCGGGCCGGCATCGTGGCCGACACGCGCGAAGGCGTGTGGCTGGCCGCCTTCGGCAGCCTGCTGCCGTTCGCGTTGCTGCCGCTGGTGCAGCCGCTGCTGCTGGCGGCCGGCATCGAGCCGCCGATCGCGGCGGGGACGGCGTGGTACCTCTGGGGCGTGGCGCTGGGGATGCCGGCGGCGCTGGTGTTCCGCGCGATCGGGTTCTATTCGGCCAGCATCAACCACCCCCGGCCGCTGATGGTGCTGGCCTTCGTCGGGCTGGTGGTCAACACCTTCCTCAACTGGGTGCTGATCTACGGCCACCTCGGCATGCCGGCGATGGGGGGCGCGGGCTGTGGCTGGGCCACCGGCATCAGCATGTGGGTGGGGCTGGTCGGCCTCGTGATCTGGACCGCGCGCGGGCGCATCTACAAGCCGTACTACCTGTGGGACGGCTGGTCCTGGCCGACCTGGCGCGGCCAGAAGCAGCTGCTGCGCATCGGGCTGCCGATGGGCGGCGCCGGGCTCGCCGAGGTGGCGGCGTTCTCCGGCATCGCGGTGCTGGTGGGCCGGTTCGGGGCGGTGCAGATCGCCGCGCACCAGGTGGCGCTGAACTTTTCGGCGCTGATCTTCATGCTGCCGATGGGGCTGTCCTCGGCGCTGTCGATCCGCGTCGGCCACCGGCTCGGGGCGGGCGATCCGCGCGGGGCCCGCTTCGTCGCATGGACCGGCATCGGCCTGGGCCTGCTGATCGCGGCCACCGCGATCGGCCCCATCGTCGCCGGTCGTCACCTGATCACCGAGCTGTACAGCAACGACACGGCGGTGCGCCAGCTGGCCGCCACGCTGCTGCTGTTCGCGGCCCTGTGGCAGTTCTTCGACGCCACCCAGGTCTGCGCGATCGGCGCGCTGCGCGGCTACAAGGTCACCTTCGTGCCGATGCTGATGATGCTGGTGGCGTTCTGGGGCGTCGGGATCCCGCTGGGCGCCTGGCTGGGCTACGTCGGCCTGCCGGGCGGCGAGCCGCTGCAGGTCTACGGGTTCTGGATCGGCCTGGTGGTCGGGCTGGTGCTGGTGTCCGTCGCGTTCAGCCTGACGCTGGGCGTGGTCTCGCGTGCCGCGGTCGAGGAGGGGCGCGGAAGCGCCGTGCCGCAGGGGAGCGCCCGCGTGCATCCCGGCGCGAGCGGGGCGTAGCCGGCCGCGGCGCATATAGACTGCCGGCCTGGCCCAGCCACCACGATGCCGCGATGCCTGCCCCGAGCGCCCTGATCGACTTCATCGATCCGCACGGATCGGGGACGCGCACGCGCCTGGCGTTCGGCACGCCGGAGCAGGCCTGGACGGCACGCACCGCCGCCGAGGTGCCCGCAGTGCTGGAGGCGGCGCAGCAGGCCGCGGCGGCGGGCCGCTGGTGCGTGGGCTTCGTGGCCTACGAGGCGGCGCCTGCGTTCGATGCGGCGTTCGAGGTGCATCCGTCCTGCGGCCCGCTGGCCTGGTTCGCCGCGTTCGACGACGCCGCGCCCTGGCCGGACGGCCTGGCGCCCGCGTATCCGCCACTGCAGTGGGAGGCGTCGATCGGTCGGGCCGGGTTCGATGCCGCGCTGGCTCGCATCCACCAGGCCATCGCCGACGGCGAGGTCTACCAGGTCAACTACACCGCAGCGGTGCGCAGTCCCCATGCCGGGCCAGCGCTGGAACTGTTCCGCGCGCTGCACCGTACCCAGCCCGAGGGCTATGCGGCGTTCCTCGACACGGGCGAGCTGCAGGTGCTGTCGGTCTCGCCGGAACTGTTCTTCGACTGGCGCGACGGCCGCCTGCTGTGCCGCCCGATGAAGGGCACGGCGCTGCGCGGCGCCACGCCCGAGGAAGACCAGGCGCGCGCCGAGGCACTGCGCACGACCGAGAAGGAGCGCGCCGAGAACCTGATGATCGTGGACCTGATCCGCAACGACCTCTCGCGCATCGCGCGGCCGTTCTCGGTGCGGGTGCCGCGGCTGTTCCACACGCAGGCGCTGCCGACGGTGTGGCAGATGACCTCCGACGTGATGGCCGAGACCCGCCCGGGCACGACGCTGCGCGACGTCTTCGCGGCGCTGTTTCCCTGCGGGTCGGTGACCGGTGCGCCCAAGGTGCGGGCGATGCACTGGATCCGCGCACTGGAGCGCGCGCCGCGCGGCGTCTACTGCGGCGCGGTCGGCGTGCTGCGCCCGGACGGCTCGGCCACCTTCAACGTGCCGATCCGCACCGTGGTGCTGCAGGACGGCCAGGCGCAGTGCGGCATCGGCAGCGGCATCACGGCCGACGCCGGCACGGACGGCGAGTGGGCCGAGTGGGGCGGCAAGCGCCGCTTCCTCGAACTGGCGCGCCAGCCGTTCCGGCTGGTCGAGACGCTGCGGCTGGAGGACGGCCGCTTCCGCGCCGAGGTGCTGCACCTGCAGCGCATGGCCGCTGCCGCGGTGCATTTCGGTTACCCCTGGGACGAGGCGCGCGTGCGCGGCGCCCTGCAGGCGCTGGCGGCCGCGCATCCGCAGGGGCCGTGGCGCGTGCGCCTGCTGCTCGATGCGGCCGGAGCGGCGCAGGCCGAGGCACATCCGATGGCGGCCGCTGTCCCCGGGCGGGTGACGGTGCAGCTGGCGCGCGAGCCGGTGCGGGCGGCGCTGCCGGACTTCCTGCGCTACAAGACCACGCGGCGCGAGCACTACGAGGTGCATGCACCGGACGACCCGGCGGTGTTCGACACGCTGCTGTGGAATGCCGAGGGCGAAGTGACGGAATTCACGCGCGGCAACGTCGCGGTGCGGCTGGACGGCCGATGGGTCACGCCGCCGCTGCGTTGCGGCCTGCTGGGTGGCGTGGCGCGCGCCGAGGCGCTGCGCGACGGGCGCCTGGCCGAGGCGGTGGTGCGCGTCGAGGACCTGGCGCGGGCCGAGGGGTTGGCCTTCCTGAACAGCCTGCGCGGCTGGATTCCCGCGATGCTGCGCCGGCACTGAAAAGACGAAGCCCGCAAGGGCCGGGGCCGTTGCGGGCTGGCAAGCAGGCGCGCGAGGCGCTCAGCTCACTTCTGCGTGAGGATCCACTGCACCAGGGTCTTGGCTTCGGCTTCGCTGACCTGCGGGTTGGCCGGCATCGGGGCCTGGCCCCACACGCCCGAGCCGCCCTTGATCACCTTCTGGGCCAGCTTGTCCACGGCATCCTTCTGGCCCGCGTACTTGGCGGCAATTTCCTTGAAGGAGGGGCCGACCACGCGCTTGTCGACGTTGTGGCAGATCAGGCAGTTCTTCTGCTGGGCGAGCTGCTGGTTCGCCAGCGCGGGGCCCGCGGCGAGCGCACCGAGGGCGGCAGCGAGAGCGAGGGCGTGTTTCATCATGTCCTTTCGGTGAACGTGGGGAATCAGCTACATTCTGCGCGTGCATTCTACGCGCCGGGGCGTGGCCGCAGCCGTGCAGAGGGTGCAGCAAAGTTGCAGGAGAAACGCAGCATGTGGTTCGTCGTGATCGGGGTGTTCCTGATCCTGCTCAAGCTCGCCGAGCTCGGGCCGGTCGGGGAATGGTCTTGGCTCGGGGTGCTCTGGCCGTTCCCGTGCGCGATGGTCTGGTGGTGGTGGGCGGACAAGACCGGCTACACCAAACGCAAGCAGATGGAGAAGATGGAAGAGCGCAAGCAGGAGCGCCGCCGCAAGAACATCGTCGCGCTGGGCCTGCAGGAGCGCAAGCGCCGCTGAGGCCGCGCAGGCTCCGACCATGAAAAAAGGCGGCCGCGCGGGCCGCCTTCTGCATGCCGGGGCGCGCCACCCCGTGCACGTTCACTCGAACTTGTCGAGCACCGCACCGCAGCTCGCGCTGGAGGCGTTCTTCGCGAACTTGGCCAGCACGCCGCGGGTGTAGCGCGGCGCAGGCGGCGTCCAGGCCGCACGGCGGCGGGCGATCTCCTCGTCGCTGACGTTGAGCTGCAGCAGCAGCTGGTGGGCGTCGATGGTGATCGAGTCGCCTTCTTCCACCAGCGCGATCGTGCCACCCTCGGCCGCTTCCGGTGCGACGTGGCCGACCACCATGCCCCAGGTGCCGCCCGAGAAGCGCCCGTCGGTGATCAGGCCCACGCTCTCGCCCAGGCCCGCGCCGATCAGCGCGCCGGTGGGCGCCAGCATCTCCGGCATGCCCGGGCCGCCCTTCGGGCCCAGGTAGCGCAGCACCATCACGTCGCCCGGCTTGATCTTGCCGTCCAGGATGGCCTGCAGCGCCGACTGCTCGTCGTTGAACACGCGCGCCGGGCCGGTGATGACCGGGTTCTTCAGGCCGGTGATCTTCGCGACCGCGCCCTCGGGCGACAGGTTGCCCTTCAGGATCGCCAGGTGGCCTTCCTTGTACAGCGGCTTGTCGATCGGGCGGATCACGTCCTGGTCCACCGGCGGCTGGTCGGGCACGTCGGCCAGCGTCTCGGCGATGGTCTTGCCGGTGATCGTGATGCAGTCACCGTGCAGCAGGCCGGCGTTGAGCAGGATCTTCATGACCTGCGGGATGCCGCCGGCGCGGTGCAGGTCCACGGCCAGGTACTTGCCGCTGGGCTTGAGGTCGCAGATCACCGGCACGCGCTTGCGGATGCGCTCGAAGTCGTCGATGGTCCAGTCCACGCCCGCCGCGTGCGCGATGGCCAGGAAGTGCAGCACCGCGTTGGTCGAGCCGCCGGTGGCCATGATGACGGAGACGGCGTTCTCGATCGCCTTCTTGGTGACGATGTCGCGCGGCTTGAGGTCCTTCTTGATCGCCTCCAGCAGCACCTTGGCCGATTCGCGGGCCGAGTTCTGCTTCTCGTCGTGCGGATTGGCCATCGTCGAGGAATAGGGCAGGCTCATGCCCAGGGCCTCGAAGGCGCTGGACATGGTGTTGGCGGTGTACATGCCGCCGCACGAGCCGGTGCCGGGGATGGCGTGCTGCTCGATCTCCTTGAGTTCCTCGTCGCTGATCTTGCCGGCGGCGTTCTGGCCCACCGCCTCGAAGACGCTGACGATGTTCAGGTCCTGGCCGCGCCACTTGCCCGGCAGGATGGTGCCGCCGTAGACGTAGATGGCCGGCACGTTGGCGCGCAGGATGCCCATCATGCCGCCCGGCATGTTCTTGTCGCAGCCGCCGACCACCAGCACGCCGTCCATCCACTGGCCCTGCACGCAGGTCTCGATGCAGTCGGCGATCACCTCGCGGCTGACCAGCGAGTACTTCATGCCCTCGGTGCCCATCGCCATGCCGTCGGAGATGGTGGGGGTGCCGAACACCTGGGCGTTGCCGCCCGCTTCCTGGATGCCGGCCACCGCCGCGTCGACCAGCTTCTGCAGGCCGGCGTTGCAGGGCGTGATGGTGCTGTGACCGTTGGCCACGCCGACCATCGGCTTGCTGAAGTCGTCTTCCTTGTAGCCCAGCGCGTAGAACATCGAACGGTTGGAAGCGCGCGACTTCCCTTCGGTGATGTTGGCGCTGCGGCGGTTGATCCGGATCGTCTTGGTGTCCATCGTCTGCTCGCTTGCTCTTCGGGAGGTGGAAGATCGTGGGAATGGGCGATTGTCGCGCCGCTCTCTCATTCCTTCCAATGTTATTTCGAGCGCTTGTTGATATGCTGGACGAATGAGTGAGGACAGCATCGACCTGCGCGTCTGGCGCCAGTTCCTGGCCGTGGCCGAGGAGCTGCACTTCGGCCGCGCCGCGCAGCGCCTGGCGATGACCCAGCCGCCGCTGACGCAGGCCATCGCCCGGCTGGAACGCACGCTGGGGGTGCGGCTGTTCGACCGCACGCGCCGCCGCGTCGCGCTCACGCCGGCCGGCGAGGCGCTGGTGCCGGAGGTGCGCGCGCTGCTGGCCCAGGCCCAGGCGCTGCCGGCGCGCGCCCGCGCGGCCGCGGCCGGCGAGGTGGGGCGGGTGCGGCTGGCGTTCGTCTCGACTGCCGGCTTCGAGCAGGTGCCTGCCTGGGTGCGGGCGTTCCGCGCGCACAGCCCGGGCGTGGCGCTGGAGCTGGTGGAAGCCACCGGCGACGTGCAGCTGGGCGCCTTCGCGCGCAGCGAGATCGACGCCGGCCTGATGCTGCACACGCCCGGCTCGGCGCCGGCCGGGCTGGCGCGCC
>Ga0207865_100970_pt1 | contig 25134 bp, 25 predicted proteins | sample HigsolmetaAR204D_FD_184836 | JGI IMG/M metagenome (GOLD analysis project Ga0207865, IMG submission 184836) | Ionic liquid and high solid enriched microbial communities from the Joint BioEnergy Institute, USA - AR20-4-D (SPAdes) (version 2) ...
CAAATTTTCAAGATAGACGCCTATGACGAGCGATTCCTGTCGTCATCGGCCGGTCACCTTCGGTGTTGAAATTTTGTCGGCGTATACCGCCAAATTTTCAAGATAGACGCCTATGACGAGCGATTCCTGTCGTCATCGGCCGGTCACCTTCGGTGTTGAAATTTTGTCGGCGTATACCGCCAAATTTTCAAGATAGGTAGTGCGGACATGGAGTGGCTTACGCAGCATTTACCCGGACTTATGCTCTATTTTTGCCGGATCACATCGTTCTTGGTCGTTTCGCCGGTGTTTTCCGCGCATAACGTGCCGGCGCCGTTCAAGATCGGCCTGGCTTGCTTTACCGCCTTCATTGCGTATTTCGCTTATGGCGCGGCGACGCCGGTAACGATCGACGAGCAGTATTTTCCTTATGTGATTCGAGAAGTGCTTGTCGGCATTGCGCTCGGGTTCGTAGCCTACCTGTTCTTTACTGTGGTGCAAATCGCCGGAGCGTTCATCGACATCCAGCTCGGATTCGGCATCGCCAATGTGATCGATCCTTTGACGGGCGCGCAAAGCCCGGTGCTGGGCAATTTCAAATATGTGATCGCATTGCTGCTGTTTTTTGCGTTTAACGGGCATCACATGCTGCTTCGAGGCATTATCGACAGCTATGAGTGGATTCCGCTGACGAACGAGCTGTTCGCCCTCATGTATGGAGGGCAGCTGTCCGAATTTTTCATCAAGTCGTTCGGCGAAGTGTTCGCGCTCGCCTTTCAGATGGCCGCCCCGATCGTGATCTCGCTGTTTTTGACCGATCTGGGCTTGGGGCTCTTGGCCAGGGTCGCGCCGCAGTTCAATATTTTCGTCATTGGGCTGCCTTTGAAAATATTGCTCGGCTTTGCCGTCCTGCTGTTCATCTTTCCCGGATTCGAGTCGCTGTTCAGAAACCTGTTCAACGAGATGTTTGAGACGATGGAACAATTTTTCGGCCTTTTTGCCAATTGATCGGGAGTGGCGTTATGCGCTTGCGGCTTGATTTGCAGCTGTTCGCACAAGAGAAAACGGAACGCGCCACGCCGAAAAAACGGCAGGAGACAAGGAAAAAGGGCCAGGTCGCCAAAAGCATGGATTTGCCCGCGGCTTGTATCCTGCTGTTCTCCTTCTTGTCGCTGTCGATGTTCGGCGGATTCATGGGCGATCAGTTGATGTCCGTGCTGCGGCTCGTTTTTTACGACTATTTGACCGCCGATGTCACAAGCGGTAACATCAATGTTCTGTTTCAGGAACTTGCATTTAAAATATTGCTGATCGTCGGTCCGATTTTTTTGGTCGCCTTGATCGTGGCCATTCTGGGCAACTATTTGCAGATCGGCTTTCTGCTGACCAGCGAACCGCTGATGATGAAGTGGAATAAGCTGAATCCGATCGAAGGGGCCAAGCGTATTTTTTCCCTGCGGGCTGTCGTCGATTTTCTGAAATCCGTGCTGAAAATGCTCATTATCGGTTATGTGGTGTATACGACCCTGTGGGGCGCAAAAGAGCACATCATGCAGCTGTCCGGGCTTCCGCTCGAAGAGACGCTAAGCTTTACCGCGTCCTTGACGCTGAACCTGGGCATCAAGATCGGCATCGTGCTGATCGTGCTGGCCGCTTTCGATTACATGTATCAGAAATACGAATACGAGAAAAGCATCCGGATGTCCAAGCAGGATATCAAGGATGAATACAAAAAAACGGAGGGCGACCCGCTGATTAAAAGCAAAATCCGCGAGCGGCAGCGAAGGATGGCCTTGCAGCGGATGATGCAGGAGGTGCCCAAGGCGGACGTGGTCATTACGAACCCGACGCACTTTGCGGTCGCTTTGAAATACGATGCCGGCAAGATGGAGGCGCCGACGGTCGTCGCCAAGGGAGCGGATTACGTCGCTTTCAAAATCAAGGAAAAAGCCAAGGAGCACGGCATCCTTACAATGGAAAACAAACCGTTGGCACGGGCGCTGTACGCGCAGGTGGACATCGGGGAGACGATACCTGCGGACATGTTCCAGGCCGTCGCCGAGGTATTGGCATATGTGTACAAGGTGAAAGGAAAAGCGAATTAGATGCGAATGGCGCGTGTGAACGCCGCTGAATTTGCAGGAACGTATTATCCGCGATGAAGGAAGGAGAGGCACCCGCCAATGAGATCCAAAGACTTGGTCGTATTGATCGGCGTCATCGGTATTGTCTTGATGATGGTCTTGCCTATGCCGATATGGCTTTTGGATGTCCTGCTGATTGTCAACATTTCATTGGCGCTCCTGATCATTCTGGTCAGCATGAATACGCAGAATGCCCTGGAATTTTCCATTTTCCCGTCTCTGCTGCTGATCACGACGCTGTTTCGGCTGGCGCTGAACGTATCGACGACCAGGAACATTTTGACGCATGCCGATGCGGGAGAAGTCGTCCGGACGTTCGGCGAGTTTGTGGCCGGCGGCAATATCGTCGTAGGCTTCGTCGTCTTCCTCATTCTGGTGCTCGTGCAGTTCATCGTCATCACGAAAGGCTCCGAGCGCGTGGCTGAGGTTGCGGCGCGCTTCACGTTGGATGCGATGCCGGGCAAGCAGATGAGCATCGATGCCGACCTGAACGCCGGGCTGATCAACGAGCACCAGGCCAAGGAGCGGCGCGAAATGATCGCCCGCGAGGCCGATTTCTATGGCGCGATGGACGGCGCCAGCAAATTCGTCAAAGGCGACGCGATCGCCGGAATCATCATGCTGATCATCAACATCGTCGGCGGGTTGATCATCGGCATGGCCATGAAAGGGAAGTCGATCGGCGAAGCGGCCGAGGTGTATTCGATATTGACGATCGGCGACGGGCTGGTCAGCCAAATTCCGGCCCTGCTGATCTCGACAGCCGCCGGCATCATCGTGACGCGGGCCGCTTCCGACGGCAACCTGGCGCATGATCTGACCGGCCAGCTGCTCAACTACCCGAAGCTGCTCTATATCGTCGCAGGTACAATTACCGCCATCGGCATTTTTACGCCGATCCATCTTACGACGACGCTTCCGCTGGCCGCTCTGCTTGCCTTTGCGGCCTACCGGATGCAGCAGATCCACAACCGCAAGCAGGAAGCTGAAGTGCAAATGGAGGAGGAACAGCAGATCGAAGAAGTGCGAAGCCCGGAGAGTGTCATCAGCCTGCTGCAGGTCGATCCGATCGAATTCGAATTCGGCTACGGACTTATCCCGCTTGCGGACACCCAGCAGGGAGGCGATCTGCTGGACCGGATCATTCTGATCCGTCGGCAGTGCGCGCTGGAACTCGGCATCGTCGTTCCCGTCATCCGCATTCGCGACAATATTCAATTGAAGCCGAACGAATATGTCATCAAGATCAAAGGAAATACGGTAGCCCGCGGGGAACTTCTGCTCAATCATTATCTTGCGATGAGCCCCGGCTTCGACGACGAGGCGGTGACAGGCATCGATACGACAGAGCCGGCCTTCGGACTGCCGGCGCTGTGGATCGACGAGGCGACCAAGGAACGGGCCGAGCTGTCCGGCTATACGGTCGTCGATCCGCCGTCCGTCGTGGCGACGCATTTGACCGAGGTGATCAAGAAGCACGCCCACGAGCTGCTCGGACGCCAGGAGACGAAGGCTTTGATCGACAACGTCAGAGAAAGCTACCCGGCGTTGGTGGACGAGCTGATTCCGAACGTGCTGTCGATCGGCGATGTGCAGAAGGTGCTGGTCAAGCTGCTGCGCGAGAAAATTTCGGTGCGCGATATGGTGACGATTTTGGAGACGCTGGCGGACTACGGGACGTACTCCAAGGACACGGATATATTGACGGAATATGTCCGGCAAGCTCTCTCGCGGCAAATTACCCAGCAGTTCGTCCCCGGCAGCGAGCCGCTGCGCGTCATTACGGTCGGGCCGCAACTTGAGAAGAAGATCGCCGAATCGATTCAGCAGTCGGATCAAGGCTCGTACGTATCGCTTGATCCTTCGTCCACCCAGATGATCTTTCAACGGCTGACCGAGCAGGCGAGCAAGCTGATCCAATCCGGGCAGCAGCCGGTCGTGCTGACGTCGCCTACCATCCGCATGTATTTGCGCCAGCTGCTGGAGCGGACGATGCAGGAGATTCCAGTTCTGTCGTACAGCGAACTGGAGCCGAATGTTGAAATTCAGAGCGTGGGAGTTGTCAATATATGAGAGTAAAACGTTACGTTGTCGACTCCATGCCCGATGCCATGCACAAAATCAGAACCGATCTGGGCAAGGATGCCGTTATCCTCAACACGAAGCAGATTCGCATGGGCGGCTTTTTGGGGATGTTCTCCAAAAAGAAAATCGAAGTGATTGCGGCGACGGACACCTCCTCCGCGGCGCCTGCGCGTCCGGCCGCCATGCCGGCGCCCCGCGCGGCGGAAGCCGCTTCGCCGCCGCTGTCCGTTGCCGGCGCTTACGCCGCAGGCGCGGCCGTGCAGCGGGCAGATGTAGGCGCCGGCCGCGGATCGGCAACGCAGGCTGCGGCGGCCCAGGAGGAGGCGGTAGAGCGGGGAACGGTCCGCTCTGTTGCTGCTTCTGACGCTCTGGCTCCCGCTGCCAACGGCGCCGCCGTCCGTCCGCGGGAATCTTGGACCGAGCCCGCCCCGGCGGCGGAGAACGTGCTGCTGGAAGAGATCAAGCAAATGAAGGAAATGATGAGCAGGATCTCCCGCTCGGCTGCCGTGTCCGAGCCGGAAGAGCCGGTTTTGACGGCGTGGCGGCAGCGTCTGCTCGCTCAGGAGATCGCTCCCGAGCTGGCGGAACGGCTGCTGGCCCGGGTAAGGCAGGATGCGGAGGAGGCGGGCGAGGCGATATCCGACGAGCTGGCTGCCCGTTCGCTTCGCTCACAGCTGGCGGAGATCGTGCCCGGAAGCAAGTCGCTGTCGGCAGAGACGAGAATCGCCCAATTCGTCGGGCCGACCGGTGTCGGCAAGACGACGACGATCGCCAAGCTCGCTGCCGAGCAGGTGCTGAAGCACCGCCGCAAGGTCGGCTTGATCACCGCCGACACGTACCGGGTCGCGGCCGTCGAGCAGCTGAGGACATACGCTTCCATCCTGAATGTGCCGCTGGAGGTCGTCGTCTCGCCGCTCGATTTGAACAAGGCGTTCGAAGCGCTGAAGGACCGCGATATTATTTTGATGGATACGGCCGGGCGCAATTTCCGCAACGAGATGCACGTATCGGAGACGAACGCGCTGCTGCGAGACCGGGGGGCAAGCGAGACGTATCTCGTCCTGAGCTTGACCACCAAGTATTCGGATATGCGGGCGATCGCCCGCAATTTCAGCCAGTACAAGCTGGATAAGGTGCTGTTTACCAAGATGGATGAAACCGAATCATACGGTCCCATCCTCAATTTGCTCGAGGAGTTCCCTTTGCAGCTGTCTTATTTGACGAACGGCCAAAGCGTCCCCGACGATATCGCGGAGGCCGACAGCCAGCGAATCATCGACGCTATTTTGGGGGAGCGGAGCTATGCATGATCAGGCGCAAGGCTTGCGAAATCTCGTCCGGCGCGCGCAGGCGCAGGGGCAAGCTGCGGGCAGGGGCACGCGCATCTTGACGGTAACGAGCGGCAAGGGCGGCGTCGGCAAATCGAATTTTACGCTGAACTTCGCGCTCGCTCTGCAGCGAAAAGGCTTTAAGACGCTGGTGTTCGACGCCGACATCGGCCTTGCCAACATCGACGTGCTCATGGGCGTGAGCTCCCAGCTCAGCCTGTATCATCTGTTGAAAAGGGAGAAGACGATCTGGGATATCGTGCAGACAGGCCATGAAGGCTTGCTGTTTATCGCCGGAGGCTCCGGCTTCAACGACCTGATTCGCCTCACGGAGGAGCAGCTCGACGAATTTGCGGAGCAGGTGAATGAGCTTAGCGGCAAAGTCGATTTTATCATTTTCGATACCGGAGCGGGCCTGTCCAAGGAAACATTGAAATTTATCGTCGCGGCCCAGGAAACGATTGTCGTAACGACGCCGGAGCCCACCTCCATTACAGATGCCTATGCGATTGTCAAGATGGTCCATGCGATGCAGAGCGATGTCCGCTTCAGATTAGTCGTTAATCGGACGGCCGACATCGCGGAGGGACGTCATACGGCGGACAAAATCCGCATGGTTGCCAAAAAATTTTTGCAGCTCGACATCCCGGTGCTCGGCTATGTCGCCGATGACCCTCACGTCTCGAAGGCGGTCAAGCAGCAAGTTCCGTTTACCGTTGCTTACCCGCACTGCGAGGCGGCCCGTTCGATCGAGCGGCTGGCCAGCGATTTCATCGCCGGGCAGCCTCCGGACGAGTCGGGAGAAGGCGCCGTCAAGGGATTTCTTAACAAGATGATGAGGCTGTTCAGGCCGTAGCGCCTGCTCGAGCTTGTGCCTCACAGACAGGCAGGCGCCCAGGCTGTTCAGCGAGGACAGAAGGAGTGAACCCCTATGGTGCAGTATGACGTGTTGGTGGTGGACGATTCCGTCTTTATGCGCAAAATCATATCCGATTTGATCGCCTCCGAGCCGGAGTTCCGGGTCGCGGGAACGGCGAGAAACGGCCGGGAAGCGGTCGAGCTGGTCAAAGAGCTGCAGCCGCACGTCGTGACGATGGATGTCGAGATGCCGGAGATGAACGGACTGGAGGCGCTGCGGGCGATTATGCGCGAAAGGCCGACGCCGGTCATCATGCTCAGCAGCTTGACGCAGGAAGGGGCTGCCGAGACGATCCGGGCGCTAGAATGGGGAGCCTTCGATTTTGTCGGCAAACCGTCAGGGTCGATTTCGCTCGATTTGCACAAGGTGAAATCGCTTCTGATCGAGAAGCTGCACGCCGCCGTCAAGGCGAAGCTCGGCCCTCCTCCGGGACGCCCGCTGCCGGCATTGGGCCGCAGAGCGGATGAGAGACCGGCGGCTTCGCCGCGCAAGCAGGGCTCGCACAGCACGGTGTTCAGTCATATCGCGGCGATCGGCACCTCGACCGGCGGGCCGCGGGCGCTGCACCAGGTGCTCTCCGCGATGCCTTCCGACTTTCCGGGGCCTGTCGTGATCGTTCAGCATATGCCGCCGAATTTCACGAAATCGCTGGCCGAACGGCTCGATTCGATCTCGCCGCTGCGGGTAACGGAGGCAGCGGAAGGAGACGTGCTCGAGAGCGGCAGGGCTTATTTGGCTCCGGGAGGGTTCCATATGTCCATCGCCCGTCATGGCTCGAACGGCTACAAGGTTCACCTGTCCCGAGAGGAACCGCGCGGAGGACATCGCCCGTCGGTTGACGTGCTGTTCGAATCGCTTTTGCCGCTCAAGGAATTGAAGCGCCATATCGTGCTCATGACCGGCATGGGCTCCGACGGCGCCAAGGGCATGCAGGCGCTCCGCAAGGCGGGGGCGGTCACGACCATCGCCGAATCGGAGGAGACCTGCGTCGTGTACGGCATGCCGAGGGCGGCCGTCAATCTGGACTGCGTCACCGACATCGTGCCGCTGCACGGCATCGCCGGCAAGCTGATGCAGGCGGTCGGCATGCGGTTGTAGGCGGCAGCACACTCATGTAGGCAACTGTCGGCAACGATACATAACGCGTTCGACAAGAGAGGGTGGTTAGGCAATGGACATGAATCAGTATCTCTCGATGTTCATCGACGAATCGAGGGAGCATTTGCAGGCGATGAACGATAATGTGCTCAGCCTCGAAGCGAGTCCCGAGGATGTCTCCATCGTCAACAACATTTTTCGTTCCGCGCATACGCTCAAAGGAATGTCCGCTACGATGGGCTTCGAGGACCTCGCGTCCTTGACCCACGAAATGGAGAACGTGCTGGACCTGGTGCGCAATCACCAGCTGAAGATGGACGAATTTATTTTCGATTGCATTTTCAAAAGCCTGGATGCGCTGGAATCGATGGTGGACGACATTATTCAGGGAGGCGCCGGCAAGGCTGACGTCGCCGATATCGTCGCATCGCTGAAATCGATCGTATCCGGAGATTATTTAAAAAGCGGGGGCGGCTCAGCTGCCGGCGCCTCCGGGGCAGGCGGACGGACGGAGCTGGACGAGTTCCAGTTCTCGATTTTGCAGCAGTCCATCGAAGCCGGCGTGCCGGTGCTGCGGCTGCAGGTGCATGTGCGCGAAGATTGCGTGCTGAAAGCGGCGCGGGCATATATGGTCTTCCAGACGCTCGAGGCGAATGGAGAAGTGATCCAGGCCGTGCCGTCCGTGGAGGAGATCGAGCAGGAGCGCTTCGAGAACTCGTTCACCGTCTATTATATTTCCCATATAGACAAAGAGCAGCTCAGCGGGCAGATCGGGGCGATCTCCGAGATTGAACGCGTCGATGTTCAGGTGCTCGACCTGCCTCTGCTGCAAAGCTTGATGCAGCCGCTGGCATCCGCCAAGGACGAGATTGCCGCCGCGGCCGCTCCGGCCGCAGCGACCAAGGCGCAGGAAGCCAAGCCGCCGGCCGGGAGCAAGCCTGCGGAAGCCCGCAAACCGGGCGGCTCCGGAGGCGCTCCGGTCGCGACGCGCACGATTCGGGTGGATATCGACCGGCTGGATACGCTGATGAATCTGTTCAGCGAGCTGCTGATCGACCGCGTCCGTCTGGAGCAGCTGGCCGGCGAAATTCGCCGCAGCGATTTGATCGAGACCGTCGAGCATATGGCCAGGGTCAGCAGCGATCTGCAAAATATTGTGCTCAAGCTCCGCATGGTGCCGATCGATACGGTGTTCAACCGGTTTCCGCGCATGGTCCGCGACGTCGCCAAGACGCTGGAGAAGAAGGTCGATCTAATCATTACCGGCGCCGATACGGAGCTGGACCGGACGGTGATCGACGAGATCGGCGATCCGCTCGTCCATCTGCTGCGCAACGCGGTCGACCACGGGCTCGAGCCGACCAAAGACCGGATCAAGCTCGGCAAGCCGGAAACGGGAACGATTCACTTGCGCGCTTACCATAGCGGCAACCATGTATTCATCGAGGTTGAGGACGACGGCCGCGGCATCAATCGCGAGGCGGTTCTCAAGAAGGCGATGCAAAACGGAATCGTCAGTCCCGAGCAGGCGGACAAAATGTCGGATAACGATGTCTACCTGCTGCTCTTCGCCTCGGGCTTCAGCACTGCCGAGAAGCTGTCGGACATTTCCGGCCGGGGTGTCGGCCTGGATGTCGTCAAGACAAAGATCGAAAGCTTGGGCGGAAGCCTGCAGGTGGAATCGAAGCTTGGCTCCGGCTCCAAATTTTCCGTCCAGCTTCCGCTGTCGCTATCGATTATCGCCGCCATGCTGATCCGTCTGGGCGACGAGAAATACGCGATTCCGCTGTCATCCATCGTGGAGACGATGACGATCCGCAAGGAGCAGATTCGTCAAGTTCACAAAAGCCGCATGGTCGATTACCGGCAAGGCGTCATTCCGTACGTGCCGCTCGCGGAAATGTTCGATGCGCCGGGGACTGCGGATTCGCTCAGCGGCGAAGTTCAACTCGTCATCGTCCGCAAAGGGGAGAAGCTGGCCGCTCTTGCCGTCGACGAGTTCATCGGCCAGCAGGAGATCGTGCTCAAATCGCTCGGCAAATATTTAACCCAGACGTTCGCGATATCCGGAGCAACCATACTCGGCGACGGGCAGGTCGCGCTGATCGTCGATCCGAGCGCCTTGATCAAATGATAGATCTTGTCGCAGACATCTGCGATTTTCGCAGGGGCGGCATTGCCAGTGCCCATCCCTGCGATCCTTATCATTCGACGAAGTCTGTCGGTGAATTTCAGTACCGCAGGTGACGACCGATGGCGAAGATTCGTTCGTCTCAGGCGTCAAATCCAATGCTAGGGGGCTAAGCTTGTGGGACAAGAGCTGAAAGTAATCGTCTTTGCGCTGGGCGCTGAAGAATACGGCGTCGAAGTGGAAAAAGTGAAAACGATCGAACGGATGCAGCCGATGACGCGCGTGCCCAAAACGCCCGCATTCATCAAGGGCGTCATCAATTTGCGGGGCGTTGTCACGCCGGTTATCGATCTGCGGGGCCGCTTCGGTCTCGAGGAGACGGAATATACGGACAATACCCGCATCATCATCGTAGCGGTGGGCGACCTGGAGGTCGGGTTGATCGTGGATTCCGCCAACGACGTCATTGACGTAGACGAGGATCACATCGAGGAGCCGCCGGAGGTCGTCGGCGGCATCAAGGCGAAATATTTGCGCGGCATCGCCAAGACCGGAGACGATCGTCTGCTCGTGATGCTTAATCTGTCGGAAGTGCTGAACAAAAACGAAATTATCCAGCTCGAGCAGATAGGGGAATGACGCCGGATGACTTCGCTCAACGCATTCGGCGAGCTTCAGTTGGACGTTCTTCGGGAAGTCGGCAATATCGGGGCGGGACATGCGGCGACCGCGCTGTCCCAGCTGCTGGACAAGCCGATCGATATGCTTGTGCCTAAAGTGCGAATTGTCCCTTTCGAGGAAATTGCCGATAGCGTCGGCGGCGCGGAGCAGGTCGTCGTAGCCATCTTCCTGCGCGTCGAAGGGGAGACTCCGGGCAATTTGTTCTTTATCATTACGGTGGATTCAGCCAAGAGGCTGCTGCATAACCTGGCTTCGCTTGCGGCCGGACAAGGGGACGACTTTTCGGAGATGGAATTGTCGGCGCTGCATGAGATCGGCAACATTCTCGCGGGCTCGTATTTGTCCTCGCTGGCCGATTTTACCAAGCTATCGATGTATCCTACCGTTCCGGCGCTGGCGATCGACATGGCCGGTGCGATATTGAGCTACGGCCTGATCCAGTTCGGGCAGATGGGGGATCATGCGCTTTTGATCGATACCCAGTTTTGGGAAGGCAGCGATGAAGTGAAGGGGCATTTCTTCCTGATCCCCGATCCGGAATCGTTCGGCAAAATTTTTGCGGCGCTGGGAGTGCACTCCCTATGATTCAAGATCAATATATAAAAGTTGGAATGGCCGACTTGAATGTCACCAGCCGCATAGGCGTATTGAAAACGACGGGGCTCGGCTCCTGCGTCGGCGTCACGCTGTACGATGCCGCGGCGAAAGTGGCCGGCATGGCCCACGTCATGCTGCCAAGCTCGAGCATCGCCCGGGAAGGGACGCTGAACGTAGCCAAATATGCGGATACCGCCATTCCCGAGATGATCCGGCGGATGGAGGATTTGGGCGCCCGAACGGAGCGAATGGAAGCAAAGCTCGCGGGAGGGGCGCAGATGTTCGCCTTCGGCGGCAGCTCGGATACGATGCGGATCGGTCCCCGCAACGTCGAATCGTGCAAGGAGCTTCTGAAGCGGTACGCCATTCCGCTGAAAGCGGAAGATACGGGCGGCAATTACGGAAGAACGATCGAATTGGACTGCGAAACCGGGGTGCTCTTCATCCGGAGCGTACAGAAGGGAATCAAGGAGTTGTAGGTCATGATCGGTACGATACGATGGAATTTGATCGTCGGCGCCGTCGGCTTCGTCCTGACGTTTGCGCTGTCGATGGGCAGCAATATTTGGCTTACGACGCTGCTTCGCAGCTGCTACAGCTTTGCCACATTGTTTGTCGTTGTGTTTTTGTTCCGGTGGATACTGGGCACATTCGGAGGTCTGGTCGGTCTTCAGGATGCGGAATCGCCGGCGCCGGCTGCCGGCGAGGAGCCTGCCAAAGGTCAGGCGCTGGATATGGTGACGCCGGACGACGAAGAAGATCTGCACCGCCTGCTGAAAGACCAGGCGGCTCCTTCCGCCGCGGAGGGAGACGCGACCTTCACCCCGCTCGACCCGCCGAAGCTGACGACCAGGACGCAGCTGCAGGCGGACGAAATGGCTCAGGCGGTGCGCCGCATGTCCCAAGAATAAAGGTGGTGAGAACCGGTCATGATTCAAAAAAAAGTCCAACTGCCTCATATGGATGTATGGAAAAGGTGGAGGGAACAAAGGCAGCTGGAGGCAAAGCAGGCGCTGATCGAATTTTATTTGCCGCTGGTCGATTACGTTTCGGGCCGGATGTCGGCCGGATTGCCCAAAAATGTGGCGAAGGACGACTTGACCAGCTTCGGAATTATGGGATTGATCGATGCGATCGAAAAATTCGATTACGAACGGGGATTGCAGTTCGAGACCTATGCGTCGTGGCGCATCCGCGGCGCCATCATTGACGGGCTTCGCCAAGGAGACTGGGTGCCGAGATCGGTCCGGGAGAAGACGAAGAAGATCGAGGAGGCTTATCAGAAGCTTGAGCAGCAGCATTTGCGCTCTGTAACCGATGCAGAAATCAGCGCCTATTTGAACGTGACAGAAGACGAGTTCCGGCATATGCTGCAGGAGGTCGCTTTGACCAGCGTATGCTCGATCGACGATCCGATCCGGGAAGAGGAGTCCGAGACGCGGTTGTCCCTGCTCGTCGACGAGAAGGCCACGAATCCCGAGTCGAAGGTCAATGAATTTTATTTGAAGGAAATGCTGGCCAAATCGATCGAGAAGCTGACGGAGAAAGAACGGACGGTTATATCGCTATTTTACTTTGAGGAGCTGTCCTTGAGTGAAATCGCCGAGGTCATGAAGCTATCGCCATCGAGAATTTCGCAGCTGCACTCCAAAGCGATTTTGCGTTTACGCGGCTCGTTAAACCGGTACAAAAACCAATTGTTTAACGACTGACGAACGAAAGAGATGGGGCGTGAAGCATGAGCGATCAAACGATGCCGTTAAGCTATTATTTGGATATCTCACTATCCGACGACAAAACGAGCGCATACTTGCGCTTCACCAACTGCGAGCCTTCCTTCAAGGTGACCAAAGAGCAGCTGGATGAATTTATCGAGTCGCATCACATCGTATACGGATTGGATGAAGGCGTTCTGTATTCCATCGCAGCGGAGCCGAAGGCTTACTTCGGCAGCAGTACGCTGATCGCCAGCGGCAGACCGCCGCAGGACGGGAAGGACGGATATATCCGCTATTTGTTCAACCTGGACGATCGGGCGCGCAGACCGGTAGAACTGGACGACGGTACCGTCAATTACAAGGAAATTACGGCGATACATAACGTGCGCAAAGGACAGCTCATCGCTGAGCGGATACCGCCGACGCCGGGCATTCCCGGCCAGGCGGTCACAGGGGAGGAGCTTCCCGCCAGGGACGGCAAGGAAGCCCGCTTCAAGCTGGGCAAGAACGTCGTCACCGATCCGCAGCAAACGGGCTTGTATGCGGCGATCGACGGCATGATGACGAAGACGGACCGCGATAAAATCAATGTATTCCCGGTATTCGAAGTGAACGGCGACGTCGACTACAATATCGGCAATATCAATTTCGTCGGCAATGTGGTCGTTCGGGGCAGCGTGCTGACTGGCTTTCGGATCAAAGCCGAAGGAGATATCCGCGTCACCGGAAGCGTCGACGGCGCGGATTTGGAAGCGGGGGGATCAATCGAGATTAGCGCCGGCATTTTAGGCGGAAACAAGGGCATGATCCGCGCCGGCCAATCAGTCAAATGCTCATTTATCCAGGATGCGGTTGTGGAAGCGGGAGCAGATGTGCTCGTCACCCAAAGCATCATGCACTCGCATATCCGGGCAGGCCACAGCGTCGTTTGCCAGGGAACCAAAGGCTTGATCGTCGGCGGAACGATCCAGGCGGGCGAACGTGTCGTCGCACGCACAATCGGCAACTCGATGTCGACGATGACGTCGATCGAGGTCGGTGTTCTCCCTGAGCTGCGCAACGAGCTGCAGCAGCTGCGGCAGCAGCTGAAAGGACTGAACGAAACGAAGGACAAAGCGGAGAAAGCGCTGCAGCTGCTTGACCAGATGGCGGCGGCTGGCCAGCTGACGCCGGAGAAGGTCGCCATGCGCATCAAGCTGAATCATTCCAAGCGCCAGACGGCGGAAGAGTTGTTGGCTGTGAAGGAGCGAATTCTGGAAATCGAAAAGTCGCTGGAGGATTCGGAGAAAGCCAAGGTGGAAGTCGTCGCGACCATATACGGAGGCACGAAAATCGTTATCGGTCGTTACACGAAGTTCGTCAAGGATACCGCCACCCGCGTCAAATACCAGCTGATGGACGGCGACGTGGCCGTACTGCCGCTCGGGTAAACGGAGGAGCGGCAGCGTCCAGCAGGGGAGGAATCGTCGGATGAATATGAAGCCGGTCGAGCTGCAATTCGCCATTCATAAAAATGACGAAGCGGGGCTCAAGCAGAACCAGCTGATGCATAAGCCGGTGCACGATCAGGCGGTGCTGGCCGGAGAGGCAGGCCGGGAGATGGAGAAGGAACGGAGAACCGCCGCGGCGACGGAAGCGTCCAAATTCGCCAACATTTACGATGACGAGGGACAGCCAGGCCAGCGAGACTCAGGCGGGCGTTCCGGGGGACGGCGTTCCGGCGGCAGGGGAGAAGAGCCCGGCTCTTCGGGGGCGGACGGACATCCGTACAAGGGGCGCCATATCGACTTGCTATTATAATGTAGAAAAAGAAAAACGCTTGTGACGAGCGAAGGCTTCGTCATCGGTCGTTCACCTTCGGCGCCTGAAAAATTTCAGGCAGATCGACTTCAAATTTTCAAGATAGACGCCAATGACGAACGCTATCTTGCGTCATCGGTCGTCACTTGCGGTGTTGAAATTTTGTCGGCGTATACCGCCAAATTTTCAAGATAGGTGATTGATATTGGATCAACCTTGGATGTACGTTGTGCTGATCGGACTTGTGCTGATCGTTTATGCTTCTCTATTGCCCAGGACAGCGGCCGGCAAGCGGCAGCAGGAGACGGCCGCAAGCGAAATGGCGGAGGCGATGGATGTGCTTGCCGCCGAGCTTGAGGAGCAGCACCGGGAAATCGCGCAGATGGTATCGGAGATGCGAAAGGAGCATCAGGAGCGCATCCGCGAGTTGGCTTCCCGGCTCGAAGAGTCCGAACGGCAGCGGCTTCGGGACAAGGAACGGCTCGGCGAGCTGTCTCTGGCGGTGGAACGCGCGTCGTCGTCCGCTTCAGGGCAGCCGGCTGTCGCTGCGGCTGAACAAATGCGGGAAGCGTCCAAGCAGCCGGCTGCCGAAGCAGGGGAACCGGCGGCAGCGGCTGAACCGGCGAAATCGGCGGAAGCGGCGCAGGCGGCACCCTTGCACGGACAGCCGCAGCCTGCCGCGCGCAACTTGCGCGCTGCGGATGCGCAGGACCCCGGCCCGGCTGCGGAAGCCCCTGCCGAACCTAAGGCCGATCCCGAGAGCGCTTCCGACTTCGGCAGTTTAAGACGGCGGTACAGCGAGCTGTTCTTCCTGCACGACCAAGGCAAATCGGTCGATGCGATCGCCAGGAAGCTGGGAATGAACAAAGGCGAAGTGAGCCTTATTATTCAGCTGGCAAAGCGGGAGGATGAGGCGCATGCTTAGGAACCGGTCGCTGTTATCCGGCCTCGGCTTCGGAGTCATTCTAGGCGCGCTATTGCTGCAGCTGATGAACGCGGCCGGCCATTCCGGCGGACTGCCGCCGGCGGAGCAAGCGCCGCAGCCGGAGGAGCTCGATATGAAGCAGCTGAAAGAGACGGCCGCCCAATATTACCAGTTGTTTGAGAAGGGCGAGACCGTGTACACCCAGCAGCAGGTGGACGAGCTGCTTGCCCAGCGGCTGCAGGAGGAAAAAGACAGGCATGCCGCCGAGCTGGCGGCGCAGGCCGCGGCCCGGCCGGACACCATTATTTATGTCGCCAAGGGGCAGGAGGTTTGGCAAGTGGGGGAAATGCTCGTGAAGAGCGGCCTGATTGCCGAGCGCAAAGACTTTGAAGACAAGATGTACGCCAAGCGGCTGCACAATAAAATGGTACCCGGAGCTCATGCGTTCAAAGAGTCGATGGAGCTTGACCAGATCATCGCTGAGCTGACGGGACGATAACGACAGATCCGCGCGATTGCCGGATCTGTTTTTTTTGCCGAATGAAGCGGCAATTAGCTCGGTAAGGCCGGAAGGAGCAGCAGCCGACAAGCCTCCCATAGCCAAGGCAGGGAGCATGAATAAGCGCTCTCTCGAATACCGCCCGCCGCGCTTATTCGTTCTCGTTCGACAAGGTGTTGCATACCAAAATCAGTTATGGTATATTAGTTGACGGTGTTGAAAACACACGCAGGCTAATTTCGTCAAGGGTGCTTCCCAAGCGGGGAGTTTTGGCGGAAAATGCGGCCGGCGGAGGCAACCAAAAACCATATGAGGAGGTGCGTGAGGATGGCAGTAATCTCCATGAAACAGCTTCTGGAAGCTGGGGTACACTTCGGTCATCAGACCCGTCGCTGGAACCCGAAAATGGATCGATACATCTTCACCGAAAGAAACGGCATTTACATCATCGACCTGCAGAAGACGGTCAAAAAAGTCGAGGAAGCTTACAACTTCGTAAGACAGCTCGCAGCGGACAACGGAACGATTCTGTTCGTCGGCACCAAGAAGCAGGCGCAAGACTCCGTAGCGGAGGAAGCGGAGCGCTGCGGCATGTACTATATCAACCAGCGTTGGCTGGGTGGTACGCTGACCAACTTCCAAACGATTCAAAAGCGTGTTAACCGTCTGCACGAGCTGACGAAATGGGAAGAAGACGGCACGTTCGACGTGCTGCCGAAGAAAGAGGTTATCCTGCTCCGCAAGGAGAAAGACCGTTTGGAGAAATTCCTTGGCGGCATCAAGAACATGAAGCGCTTGCCTGACGCGCTGTTCGTCATCGATCCGCGCAAAGAGCGCATTGCCGTTGCGGAAGCCCGCAAGCTCGGCATCCCGATCGTCGGTATCGTCGATACGAACTGCGATCCGGACGAGATCGATTACGTCATTCCGGGCAACGATGACGCGATTCGCGCCGTGAAGCTGCTGACGTCCAAGATTGCCGACGCAGTCGTTGAAGCGAATCAAGGCGAGCAGACGACAGCCTAATGATTGAATAATAAGAAAGGGTGGTTTAAAGGTGCAAAATCCTTTCACCGCCCTTTTTTTGGGGTACATATCCATATACAAGGAGGCCACAATATGGCAGCAGTAAGTGCGGCATTGGTAAAAGAATTGCGTGAAAAAACCGGAGCAGGCATGCTCGATTGCAAGAAGGCGCTGGAGGAGGCCAACGGCGATATCGCGAAAGCTTCCGAACTGCTTCGCGAGAAAGGTCTGGCTGCGGCGGCGAACAAAGCAGGCCGCGTCGCGACCGAAGGGCTCGTCGAATCCTACATTCATGCCGGCGGCCGGATCGGCGTGCTGGTCGAAGTGAACTGCGAAACCGACTTCGTTGCGAAGACCGATCAATTCCGCGAGTTTGTGAAAGACATCGCCATGCAGATTGCCGCGGCTAATCCGCTGTACGTGCGCCGCGAAGAAGTGCCTCAGGAGGCGCTGGACAAGGAGCGCGAAATTTTGAAAAATCAAGCGCTCAACGAAGGCAAGCCGGCTCATATCGTCGAGAAGATGGTCGAAGGCCGCATGGGCAAATATTACGAGGAAGTTTGCTTGATGGAGCAATCGTTCATCAAGGATCCGGACAAAACGATCGAGACGCTGCTCAAGGAAAAAGTGGCTACGATCGGCGAAAATATTTCGATCCGCCGTTTCGTTCGTTTCGAACTGGGCGAAGGTCTCGAGAAGAAGCAGGAAAACTTCGCAGAAGAAGTAATGTCGCAAGTGAAACTTTAAAATCAAGGATAAAAGCGGGAACACGTTGTGTTCCTTCTTTTATAAGCAATAAGCAAGTCACGAACAATGAAGCGTCATGGCTCTTGCAGGCTTAGCATGCTCTTGGACAGGCGGCGTTTGCTTGAGCGGGCAAGAGACGCAGCGTCGCTTGCGCAGGCATCGGGCAGGCCTGGAGCCGTTCTTTTGAAACGGAGGTATGAGAGTGGAACGTCCGATATATAAACGGGTTATTTTAAAGCTGAGCGGGGAAGCGTTGGCGGGGCAGCAAGGATATGGCATCGACTCCGATATGATTACTTCGATTGCGGCGCAGGTGAAGGAAGTCGTCGATTTGGGCGTAGAGGTGGCTGTCGTCGTCGGCGGCGGCAATATATGGCGCGGCATCGCCGGCAGCAAGAAGGGAATCGATCGGGCTACGGCAGACTATATGGGCATGCTGGCTACCGTGATGAATTCGCTGGCGCTCCAGGACGCGCTCGAGACGATTGACGTTCCGACACGGGTGCAAACCTCCATCACCATGCAGCAGGTAGCGGAGCCTTACATTCGGCGCCGCGCCATTCGCCACTTGGAGAAAGGCCGGGTTGTCATCTTTGCTGCAGGTACGGGCAATCCGTATTTTTCGACGGATACGACCGCGGCGCTGCGGGCAGCCGAGATCGAAGCAGAGGTCATCCTGATGGCGAAGAACAAGGTGGACGGCGTCTATACGGCCGATCCGTTCAAGGATGCCTCGGCGACAAAGTACGAAACCCTGACCTATCTCGAAGTGTTGAACAACAATCTCGGCGTAATGGACGCAACGGCATCTTCGCTTTGTATGGACAACAACATTCCGCTTGTCGTGTTCTCGATCACCGAGAGCGGGAATATCAAGCGCGTTGTGCTTGGAGATAAAATAGGAACGATTGTAAAGGGGAGTGTGTGACAATGCCTCAAGCGATCAAGAAAAATGCGGAAGAGCGCATGGATAAAGCGATCGTCGCTTTGAAAAAAGAACTGCTGTCCTTGCGGGCGGGACGTGCGACGCCGGCGCTGCTGGACCGCGTGCAGGTGGAGTATTACGGTACGATGACGCCGGTCAATCAGCTGGCGAATATCAACACGCCCGATTCCCGGACGCTCATGATTCAGCCTTGGGATAAGAGCTCGATCGGCGCGATCGAGAAGGCGATCCTGAAGTCCGATCTCGGACTTACGCCTTCCAACGACGGCAACGCCATTCGGATCGTCATTCCGGCTTTGACGGAGGAGCGCAGAAACGAGCTTGTGAAGATGACTCGCAAGTTCGGCGAGGAGGCGAAGGTTGCGATCCGCAATATTCGCCGTGATGCCAACGATGACATCAAGAAGCTGGAGAAGACGGGCATTTCCGAGGACGAATCGCGCCGTCATCAAGACGAAATTCAGAAGTTTACCGATAAATTTATCGCCGAAGTAGATAAAGTGCTGGCTTCCAAAGAAAAGGAAATCATGGAAGTATAATTGTCGGAAGTCCCCCTGGATCAGGGGGCTTTAGTCTTTCGAGCAGACGCCGGAGCCGCCGGTTCCGAAGGACTGCCGCGACGCACGAATGTCATCATTGAAAGGTCTTCGTACAGAAGCTTTTCCAAGTGGAGGATCATGCCATGAAGCAGTTCAAGAGATGGTTCGGGGGCAGGTCGGAGGGCGATGAGGCGCTGGCCGGGATCGATATGGACAATATCCCGGACCATGTGGCGGTCATTATGGACGGGAACGGTCGTTGGGCCCAGAAGCGCGGGCTGCCTCGCGTGGCCGGACACCATTCCGGCATGAAAAATGTGAAAAAAATAACGATGGCGGCCAATACGCTCGGCATTCGCGTACTCACCCTGTATGCGTTTTCTACGGAAAATTGGAAGCGTCCCAAAGAAGAAGTGGACTATTTGATGAAGCTGCCGATGGAATTTTTCCCTAAAGAAATTGACGAGCTCGTTGCCAACAATGTGCAGATTCGCATGACTGGCTGGCGGGAGGGACTGCCGGATTATACGCTGAAGGCCGTGGAGGATGCGATCGAGCGGACGCGGCACAATGACGGCCTGATCTTGAATTTCGCCTTGAACTACGGAAGCCGCAAGGAAATGATCGCCGGCATCCGCAGCATAGCCGAGCGAGTGAAGCGCAATGAATTGGAGCTCGAGGATATCGATGAATCGTTGTTTGCCAAAACGCTGCTTACCGACCCGCTTCCCGATCCCGACCTGCTGATCCGCACGAGCGGTGAGCTGAGAATCAGCAACTTCATGCTGTGGCAGCTGGCCTATAGCGAGCTGTGGTTTACCGATTTATACTGGCCGGACTTCACGGAAAAGGAATTTTACGAAGCGATCATAGAATACCAGCGCCGCGCCAGAAGATATGGCGGGCTGTAGCTCGAATAGGCAGCAAGCGATGGAGGAATGGATTTGAAGCAGCGCATTATTACAGGATTGGTTGCCGGTATCGGACTTGTCGTAATGCTGTATATGGGCGGGCTGTGGTTCGCAGGATTGATTTTGCTGCTGGCATGGATCGGCTTCAACGAGTTTTTGCGAATGAACGGGCTGCAGTCGATGCAGGGCACCGCTCTGATCGGATATATCGGAGTCACGCTGCTGGCGGTTCCGTGGAACCACTTAGGCATCACCTGGCTGCCGGCGATGGGCGGACTCATCTGGATCGCGTTGTTCCTGCTCTTGTGCGTCACGGTCATCTCCAAAAACAAGGTGACGATCGATCATATCGCCATGGTCTTTGCGGGCATGGTCTATGTGGGGGTCGGCTTTCATTATATGATCGCTACCCGCTGGATCGATGAAGGCGGTTTTTTTTGGACGCTGCTCGTATTCATATGCATTTGGGCAAGCGATTCGGGGGCGTACTTTACCGGGACGATGATCGGCCGGACGCCTTTATGGCCTTCAATTAGTCCGAACAAATCCGTCGAGGGAGCGATCGGAGGAGTTGCCGTGTCGATGCTGGCAGCGCTCTGCTTCTCGTTTTACAGCCCGGATCGGCTGACATGGACGGAGGCGGCGGCGCTCGGACTGGCGATTGCCGTCGTCGGACAGATGGGCGATTTGATCCAATCGGCTTATAAGAGAGTGAAAGGCATCAAGGATACGGGGACGCTGCTGCCGGGCCACGGAGGCGTGCTGGACCGGACGGACAGCTGGCTGATCGTTTTTCCGTTCGTGCATCTGTTCTCCTTGATCCCTCATGTCTGAAAGCGCGAGGTGAATATCGATGAAAAGGATCAGCATTCTGGGCTCAACCGGGTCGATCGGGACGCAGACGCTGGATGTCATATCGAAGCATCCGGAGCAATTTTCGGTCGAAGCGTTGTCCGGCGGCCGCAACGTTTCGCTGCTGGCTGAGCAGGTGCGCCGTTTCCGCCCGAAGCTTGTCGCGGCGGGGAGCCGAGAGTCGGCCGAGGAACTGCGCAGCGCTGTAGGCAGCGGGGTCAAGATCGTATACGGCGAGGAAGGGCTGCTGGAAGCGGCAGCCGGGACGGAGGCGGAGCTGGTCGTGACCGCCATTGTCGGCAGCATGGGGCTTGGCCCGACGCTGGCGGCGATCGAAGCGGGCAAGCAGATTGGTCTGGCCAACAAGGAGACGCTCGTCAGCGCGGGCCATCTCGTGACCGAGCTTGCCGCGCGCAAGGGCGTCCGTCTGCTGCCGATCGACAGCGAGCATTCGGCGATTTTCCAATGCTTGAACGGCGAATCGCCAGCCAGCATACATACCGTTACGCTGACAGCTTCGGGGGGCTCTTTTCGCGACAAAACGAGAGAAGAGCTGGAGCAGGTGACGGTCGAAGACGCCTTGAAGCATCCGAATTGGTCGATGGGCGCCAAAATTACGATCGATTCGGCGACGATGGTGAACAAAGGCTTAGAGGTCATCGAAGCGCATTGGCTGTTTGGTCTGGATTACGGGCAAATCGATGTGCTGATCCATCCGGAAAGCATCGTGCACTCGTTCGTCGAGTTCGCGGACGGAAGCGTCATCGCGCAGATGGGCCTGCCCGATATGCGGGTGCCGATCCAGTACGCGCTAACGTACCCCGAACGGCTTCCTTCCCCCGCTCCGCGCCTTCGTTTGGCGGAGATCGGCAAGCTGCATTTTCGCGAAATGGACTACGTCCGCTTCCCCTGCTTACGGATGGCTTATGAAGCCGGCAGAGCCGGCGGGACGGCGCCGGCCGTCTTTAACGCTGCGAACGAGGCGGCAGTCGCCCGCTTCCTGAACAGAGAGATCGGCTTCCTGGATATAGAACGGGTTATTGCCGAAGTGCTGGCTCGCCATGAGCATGTTCAGGCCCCGTCCCTCGAAGCTGTTCTTGCAGCGGATGAGTGGGCCAGAAAGACGGCGGCCGAAGTCAGGTAATGGCGGCCACCCGGACAATGCGTCCTGCGCATAGAGCTTGTAGGGCATGATAGCGGCATACCGGTAATATGCTCATATCATAGGTCAGCTTGTATTCCCGCTTCAAATAATGTTAATCTTAATTACAAGCGATTTGCCCATCCGTGACGGCCTGTCCGAACCCGTTGGGAAATGGGATCACGGTTACTAGCCCTATGACGAGACACCTGTAAGGAGGACGTTGTCCATTGGCTATGCTGCAAAATGTATTCCAAATTGTGCTTTTATTTTTCGTGCTCGTGTCGATTCACGAGTGGGGGCATTTTTATTTCGCCAAGCGCGCAGGCATTCTGGTCCGCGAATTCGCCATCGGCTTCGGGCCGAAGGTGCTGTCCTTCGTGCGCGGGGAGACGCGGTACACGCTGCGGCTGCTGCCGATCGGGGGATTCGTCCGCATGGCCGGAGAAGATCCCGAGATCGTGCAGATCAATCCCGGACAGCGTATTGCCGTTGCGCTCCAAGACGATAAAGTAACCCATATTTACATGAACGACTTCGAGCGCCGCACTGACGCGGTGCAAGGCGTCGTCGAAGACATCGACCTGGAGCGGGATTTGTTCGTCCGCATGGACATCGAAGGGGAGCTGCATCGTTTTGCCGTACACCCGCAGGCGATGATGGTCAGCAAAGATAAAGAGACGCAGATCGCCCCGTGGGACCGCCAGTTCGGCAGCAAGACGGTCGGTCAGCGGGCGATGGCGATCTTCGCCGGACCGATGATGAACTTCGTGCTTGCCTTTATTTTGTTTGTGACGGTCGTCTTCATGGCCGGCGTGCCGGACAAGGTGAAGGTAGCCGACGTAATGGAAGGCAAGCCTGCCGCGCAAGCGGGTCTGATGAAGGGCGACCTGATCTTAAGCGTGAACGACGAGCCGATCGGCACCGACCGCGGCAAGCTGACCTCGATGATTCAGCAATCGGCCGGCAAGACGATGGTATGGATTATCGAACGGAACGGGGAGCAGCTGCGCACCGAAGTGACCCCGCAGCTGGAGCAGGAAGTCGGACTTGTCGGCGTGACGCTGACGACGCAGACGCGCCCCGCGAGCGTCATCGAAGGTTTTACGAGCGGGGCCCAAAGCATGTATTCGGCTACGGAAACGATTTTGGACGGGCTTGGCAAGCTGGTGACGCTGCAGTTCAAGATGGACGATCTCGGCGGACCTGTCCGCATCGTCGAATTTACGAGCGAGCAGGCGAGCGCCGGGTGGACGCAGTACATTTTCTGGACGGCGCTGATGAGCCTGTATCTCGGCATCTTCAACCTGCTGCCGTTTCCGGCGCTTGACGGAAGCCGCCTTGTGTTCCTGCTGCTGGAAGCGTTGCGGGGCAAGCCGGTCGATCCGAGCCGGGAGAGCATGGTCCACTTCATCGGCTTCGCCATGCTGATGCTGCTCATGATCGCGGTCACGTACAACGATATTTTGCGGCTCATAAAAGGATAATCGGCGTCTTGCGTCGAATACAACATCAATCGATTCAGTGTTATTTAAGGCGCGGCCGTAGGCTCCGGATCGGAGCTTGCGGCTTGCCGTTGGCAGGGGGACAAATATGGCAAGCGACAAGCAATTTGTGAAAGAGATTACGCCTCAGAACGAGGATTTTTCACGCTGGTACATCGATGTCATCAAGAAAGCGGATCTAATGAGCTACTCGCCGGTTCGCGGCTGCATCGTGTTCAAGCCCGACGGTTATGAGATTTGGGAGCTGATTCAGAGGGAGCTCGACCGCCGCTTTAAGGAAACGGGCCACCGGAACGCTTATTTCCCGCTCTTTATCCCGGAAAGCTTCTTTCAGAAGGAGAAGGAGCACGTCGAAGGGTTCAATCCGGAGCTGCCGTGGGTAACCGAAGCGGGCGGCGAGAAGCTGGAGGAGCGTCTGGCGATCCGGCCGACGTCCGAAACGATGATCGGCCATATGTACTCCGAGTGGATCAATTCGTATCGCGATCTGCCGCTGCTGATCAACCAGTGGGCGAACGTCGTGCGCTGGGAGAAGCGGACGCAGCCGTTCATCCGCACGACGGAGTTTTTGTGGCAGGAAGGCCACACGGCGCACGAGGACGAGGCCGACGCCCGCCGCGAAACGATGCAAATGCTGGAAATTTACCGCGATTTCGCAGAAAATTATTTGGCAATTCCGGTGATCGTCGGACAAAAGACGCCTTCGGAGAAATTTGCCGGCGCCGTCGATACATACTCGATCGAGGCGATGATGAAGGACGGCAAGGCGGTGCAGGCCGGGACGTCCCATTATCTCGGGACGAAATTTGCCGTCGCCTTCGACATCAAGTATCTCGACAGGGAGAACAAGCATCAATACTGCCATACGACCTCGTGGGGCACGACAACCCGGCTCATCGGCGCCTTGATTATGGTGCATGGCGACGACCGCGGTCTGGTGCTGCCGCCGAAGGTCGCGCCCACCCAGGCGGTGCTCATCCCGATCGGCCCGCCGAAAACGCGCGAGCAGGTCGTCGGACGCATCCAGGAGCTGCTTGCGGAGCTGAAGCAGGCCGGCGTTCGGGCGAAGGTGGACGACGATCCGAACCAAAGCCCCGGCTGGAAGTTCAACGAATACGAGATGCGCGGCGTGCCCGTTCGCGTCGAGCTGGGGCCGCGCGATATGGAGAACGGACAGGTCGTGCTCGTGTCCCGGGTCACCGGCGAGAAGCGGATCGTGCCGCAGGAGCGCTTCGTTGCCGAGGTGCAGCGAATGCTTGAAGAAAATCACCGTGAAATGTTCGAGCGTGCCAAACGGTTCCGCGACGAGTCGATGACCGATGTGGAGACGCTGGACGAGTTCAAGGCGTTTTTGAATGAGAAGCGCGGCTTCGCCTATGCCGGCTGGTGCGGTTCCGACGCCTGCGAGGCGCAGGTGAAGGAGGAGACGGGGGCCACGAGCCGCAATATTCCGTTCCATCCGCCGGTGCAGAAGAGCCGCTGCCTCGTCTGCGGAGCGGACGCGAAGCATACCGTCGTGTTCGGAAGAGCTTACTGATACGCTGATCAGGATGAACGCCTATG
>Ga0207865_100977_pt1 | contig 25003 bp, 23 predicted proteins | sample HigsolmetaAR204D_FD_184836 | JGI IMG/M metagenome (GOLD analysis project Ga0207865, IMG submission 184836) | Ionic liquid and high solid enriched microbial communities from the Joint BioEnergy Institute, USA - AR20-4-D (SPAdes) (version 2) ...
CCTAAATTGCAATATTAAATGCAACACTTTTTAGATTGAAAATTATAGAGTCATGTAAGATTAAGGTTTTACGTTAAATCAAAATTTGTTTGGGCTGTAAATTGGGCAACTTTATATGGAGGGGCAGGCATGATAGCCTTGTTGGCGTAGCCAGCTTTCATACTAGCTGGCTTCCTGGCGGGAAAGTCATGCCTGCTGGAGGCTCCATGTCAAGTTGCTAAAGGCGATATTCAGATGGTTAAGAAGCCAATCGGGAAATCTCTTCCTGAAAACATTCTTCAGGGCTTTTGTATCCTAAGATTTTCCGCGGGATATGGTTACACCAATTCTCCGCGTAAGAAATGGTTTCATCCGAAACGGTGGCGATCGCCTTTCCTTTTGGAATGAACCGACGGATTAAGCCGTTGTGCCGTTCGTTGGTTCCTCGTTCAAATGAGGAATATGGATGGGTGAAGAACACATCGGTCTCTTTCAAGATTTGGTTCAATTCTGCAAATTCCGAACCATTGTCGGCCGTGATGGACTTAAACACAAGGGGAAATTTCGGACCGTATGACTCTTGGAGATGTTGAATCATCACGTTTATGGATTCTGTATTTTTCCCTGAGATCCGAAAAAGGATTTCTTTTCGGGTTCTCCGTTCCGTCAAGGTCATAAGGGCTTCGTCTCCGCATTTTTTCCCGAGGACGGTGTCGATTTCCCAATGGCCGAATTCCTGTCGATTTTCGATGTTTGCATGGCGTTCGTCAATACTTCGACCGAGGATCCGCTTGTTTTTGCGGACACGTTTCGTTTTGGCTTTCAGTCGGACTTTCATTGGTAAATCTATGTTTTTTACACGGATTATGCCACGTTCAATGTAGTTGTACAGCGTTTTTGTGCAGACGATTTTTCCTGAAAACGTACCTAGCCGTTTCGCTTCCCCGCAAAGTGCATCAGGAGACCAGTCTTCATCAAGTATTTTCTTTTCGGCATATTTGATGAAATCAATGGAAGTATCCAATTTTAGTTTCGCCCCACAATTTTGACGGTTCTTTTCATAGCGAATTTGCCCTGTTTCTGGGAAATAGGCTTGATAATACGTTAAATCCGCTCGCATTTGTGTCGCCGTTCCGCGTTTCAGTTCTCGGCAAATCGTGCTTTTATGGCAACCTATTTCATCGGCAATGGCTTGCAAAGATTTACCTGCATTACGCATGGCCGCAATTTTCCCGCGATCAAACGCAGTCAGGTGTTTGAATGTGCGTTTATTTGTGGTAGACTTAGATTGAACCATAGATAAACCCTCCGTTTGATTGTGGTTGTGTTACCTTAATCATAACATGGGTTGTCTATGGTTCTCTATTTTTTCTACCGTTGCATTTAATTTTACAACTAACCGTCAAAAAAAAGAAAAAAGTTTTCGGCAAATCCAGTTGCATTTTTTCCAAGCATCTATTATAATAAACTTTGTCATTTGGATATGCCCTCGTGGTGTAATGGATAGCACGCAAGATTCCGGTTCTTGAAATGTGGGTTCGAGTCCTGCCGAGGGCGCTAGATCGGAGTTCGGCGCCGGATGGCGCCGAACGGGCGCAAGACGGACCGGCAAACGTCTTGCGCGGAAAAGGAATGGGGCGTTCCCGTAAGTCCTTATTCGGCTTGCGGACGCCCCGTTCTTTTTTTTGCAAAAGGCGCTTCTTTCCCCTCCTTTTTGTTCCTGAAGGTCGATTCGGATCGTGCAAAAGACAGAGGGCGATGCCGCTTCGTTTCCACCTAGCTCCCCTTGGTTCGCCTTTGCCAAGCGGCGGAGGCAGCGGCAAGTCTTCCGCGAAGGCCGAGCCCCGCCGGAGAAACGGATCCCCCGCCGAAAGGCGCCGGAGGCCGTCTCCCGGCCATCCCCTGTCGGCCGGGGCATTTTTTATTTGTTCAATCCCTTTCATTCGCTTACAATAAGATCGGGGGGATCAAAATGAAACTGCAGACGGGGTTGACCCAGGAACAAAACCTACAGCTGAATATTACCCAGGAGTTGTTGCAAGCGATTTCTTTATTGCAATATACCTCCTTGGAGCTGGCTTCGTTTTTGGAAGAAAAAGCGGAAGAAAACCCGCTGCTGAACGTGGATATCCATTTTTTCCGGACGACGGATCCCCACGCCAAAAAATGGAACCGTTACAGGAATTACGAAAAGTCCGGCCCCCCCGTGGCGGATATCGAACAAATCCCCTTCCCCGGCTCCTGCTCCCTTGCCGATTATTTGAAAACCCAGAGCCTCCTGCTGCCCTTGGACGGGGGGGAGAGGAAGGCCCTGGACTATTTCATTCTCAACCTCGACGGGAACGGTTATCTCTCCGTCGACGTGGAAGAGGCATGCCGGCAGATCGGGGTTTCCAAGGAGGCGGGGGAAAGGGCGCTGGCCGCATTGCAGCGTTTGGATCCTCCCGGAGTCGGCGCCAGGTCGCTGCAGGAATGCCTGTTGCTGCAACTGGAAAGGTCCCCCGGGGATAACGCCTTGGCCATCACCGTGATCAAAGACTATTTTCAGCCGTTCGTCAACAGGAAGTGGCGGGAGATTTCCCGGAAATTGAACGTTTCCGCCGCCGAGATCCAGAAGGTCATGGACGGGGTGCAAAAACTGAACCCGAAACCGGGGGCCGCCTTCCTGCAGGAACGTCCCCATTACATTATTCCGGATTTTATAGTAAAATATAACGACGGAAAATGGGAAATTGAGATTGCCGAAGCCAATCTCATTGACGTGAAATTGAACCGGGACTATGTCGAGGTCTTCCGCGGGAACCCGGATCCGGCGATGAAAGCCTATTTCCGGGAAAAAATGCAGCAATACCGCTGGCTGCAAAAAAGCCTGGCCCAGCGGCGGGAGACGATGATGAAAATCATCGGCGAACTGGTCAAGCTCCAGGAAAAGTTCTTTTTAGGGGAAAAAAACCAGCTCCGCCCGATGACGATGAAGGAACTCGCCGAACGGGCGGGGGTCCATGAATCGACGGTTTCCAGGGTGGTCAAGAACAAATACGTCCGCGCCCCGGGCGGAACTTTTGCCTTGAAGGACCTGTTTTCCGCAAAGCTCGCCAAAAACCGGGAAGAAATATCGGCGCAGCAAATCAAAGGCGAATTGCGGGCGATCATCGACCGGGAGGATAAAAGGCGCCCCTTGTCCGACCAGGAAATCGCGGAGATTTTTCAAAAGAAAGGCATATCCGTCTCCCGGCGGACGATCGCCAAATACCGGGAACAGATCGGCATCCCGAGTTCGAATAAAAGAAGAAGATTCGGAGCAGAATAAGGAGCGGAAAATCCGGTGGAAGTCACGTTTTACAGCCGGCCCGGCTGCCATCTGTGCGAAAGGGCGGAAACGGTTTTGCGGGAATTGGCCGAAGAATTGCCGATCACCTTGAAAAAAATCAACATCGACGACAGCGATGAATGGACGGAAAAATACGGGCTGATGATCCCCGTCCTTGAGGTGGACGGACAGATCATCCTATATGGACAAATTGTGAAAGATGAAGCGAGAAACCGCTTACAACAACTCCTCTCCAATTGAAAATATGGCGCTTTCCTGCTATGATTAGAAGTGGAGATGGAAATTTTTTTAGCGGTAATGGGACCAAAAAAGACTATTAGGGACATTTAATGACCAAATGGTTCGGTGGGATTCGCCAATGGAATCGTTGATCCAAATCCAAAAAAGATTAGTCCCCGATCTATTGGAAACGCTGGAAAAAAGGTATCAGATCCTGCACACGATATCCTTGATGCAGCCGGTCGGCAGAAGAAGCCTGTCCGCAAGGATGGGGATGACGGAACGGGTTCTCCGCGGAGAGATCGATTTCCTGAAAGAGCAAAAATTAATCGATGTGAAGAGCAGCGGAATGACCCTGAGCCATGAAGGCAAGATTATTTTGTTCAAACTGGAAGAATTTATGCGGGAAATGACCGGCGTCCTCGAATTGGAAACAAAGCTGAAAAGCCAGCTGAACATCAAGGATGTCGTCGTGATTTCCGGGGACAGCGACACATCTCCCTGGGTGAAATTTGAACTTGGCCGGGCGTGTGTCAAGCGGATCAAAAGCTGCCTCGCCGATCGAAACGTCATTGCCGTCATGGGAGGAACGACGATGGCGGCGGTGGCCGAAGCCTTCACCCCCGATTTTCACGACAAGGAAATCGTCTTTGTGCCGGCGAGGGGCGGTCTCGGGGAAGATGTGAAAAACCAGGCGAATACCATCGTATCCAAGATGGCGGAAAAGTCCGGCGGAAAGCACCGGGTTTTGTACGTCCCTGAACAGGTCAGCCAGGAGATTTACGAGTCGGTGATCGAGGAGCCTTCGATCAAAGAGGTTTTAACCATGATCCAATCGGCCAATATCGTCATCCACGGCATCGGGGAGGCGAAAGCCATGGCCGAAAGGAGAAGGACGGAAGCGGAGATCATGGAGAAAATCACCCGCGGAAAGGCTGTCGGCGAAGCCTTCGGGTATTATTTCAACGAAGAGGGGAAAATCGTCCACAAAGTGCGGACGATCGGCTTGCAATTGCGCGATCTGAACGCCATCCCCCACATCTTCGCCGTAGCCGGCGGTAAATCGAAGGCCAAGGCGATCAAAGCCTATATGAAAATCGCGCCTCCCAATACGGTGCTGATCACCGATGAGGCGGTCGCGAAAAGGTTATTAAAAGGTTAAAACCTTTTAAATATATCAAAAAATTTAAGGAGGAGTTTCAATTATGGCAGTGAAAGTTGCAATTAACGGATTCGGACGGATTGGGCGCCTCGTGTTCCGTGCGGCTCTCGACAATCCGGAATTGGACATTGTGGCGGTCAACGACTTGACCGACGCCAAAATGCTTGCCCACCTCCTGAAATACGACTCCGTTCACGGCACCTTGGACAAGGAAGTCACCGTTGACGGCGATTCCTTCATCGTCGACGGCCATCGCGTGAAGGTTCTCGCGGAACGCGATCCGGCCCAACTGCCATGGAAAGAACTCGGCGTCGATATCGTGGTGGAATCCACCGGCCGTTTCAGAAAACGGGAAGATGCCGCCAAGCATTTGGAAGCCGGCGCGAAAAAAGTGGTGATTACCGCTCCCGCGAAGGATGAAGATATTACGATCGTCATGGGCGTCAACGAAGAAAAATACGATCCGCAAAATCACCATATCATTTCCAACGCGTCCTGCACGACCAACTGCCTGGCTCCCTTCGCAAAAGTGCTGCATGAAAAATTCGGCATTAAACGCGGCTTGATGACGACGATCCATTCTTACACGAACGACCAACAAATCCTGGATTTGCCCCATAAAGACTATCGCCGCGCCCGCGCTGCCGCCGAATCGATGATCCCGACCACGACGGGAGCCGCAAAAGCGGTCGCTTTGGTGTTGCCGGAATTGAAAGGAAAACTGAACGGCATGGCCGTTCGCGTGCCGACGCCGAACGTATCCCTCGTCGATTTGGTGGCCGAGCTCGAAAAAGAAGTCACCGTGGAAGAAGTCAACAAGGCCTTGAAAGAAGCGGCGGAAGGCGAATTGAAAGGTATCTTGGCCTACTCTGAAGAACCGCTCGTTTCCAAAGACTACAACCATACGACCGTATCTTCCACCATCGATGCCCTGTCGACGATGGTCATCGAAGGCACCATGGTCAAAGTCCTTTCTTGGTATGACAACGAATACGGCTATTCCTGCCGCGTCGTCGACCTGGCCGCTTACATCGCCAAGAAAGGTTTATAATTCGGCCGAACCCATCACCGCCTGAACAACGTTTTCCGGGGGAAGCGGGGATCTCGATTTCCCCCTTCCCCTTTTATCTTTTTTTGAACAGCCCCTGAAGGGGCCGAAAAAACCAGGGAGGTCGCCACGTATGAACAAGAAAACCGTGAGGGATATTGATGTAAAAGGGAAACGGGTATTCGTCCGCGTCGACTTCAACGTGCCGATGAAGGACGGAAAAGTGACCGATGACACGAGAATCCGCGCCGCCCTTCCGACCATCCGTTACTTGATCGAACACGGGGCGAAAGTGATCCTCGCCAGCCATCTCGGCCGGCCGAAAGGACAAGTGGTGGAAGAAATGCGCTTGACCGCCGCCGGGGAAAGACTTTCGGAGCTCCTCGGGAAAAAGGTGCTGAAAACGGACGAAGCCTTCGGGGACACGGTCAAAGCGGAGATCGAAAAAATGCAGGAAGGGGACGTGCTCCTGTTAGAAAACGTCCGCTTCTATCCCGGCGAAACGAAAAATGATCCGGAACTGGCGAAAGCCTTTGCCGAATTGGCGGATGTGTACGTCAACGACGCCTTCGGTTCCGCCCACCGGGCCCACGCTTCGACGGAAGGCATCGCCCGTCATTTGCCCGCCGTTGCCGGATTTTTGATGGAAAAAGAATTGGCGGCATTGGGCGGAGCTTTGGAAAATCCGAAACGTCCGTTTACGGCCATCATCGGCGGCGCGAAAGTGAAGGACAAGATCGGCGTCATCGATAACCTTTTGGATAAAGTGGACAATCTGATCATCGGGGGCGGACTCGCCTATACCTTCGTCAAAGCGAAGGGCTATGAAATCGGAAAATCGCTCCTCGAAGAAGACAAGATCGAATTGGCGAAAGAATTCATGAAAAAGGCGGAAGAAAAAGGCGTCAAATTTTACATGCCCGTCGACGCCGTTGTCGCCAAAGAGTTCTCCGAAAATGCCGAATCGAAAGTCGTGGATATTGACGCCATTCCGGAAGACTGGCAGGCCCTCGACATCGGCCCGAAGACGGCGAAACTTTACCGCGATGTCATCCTCCAATCGAAATTGGTCGTATGGAACGGACCGATGGGCGTCTTCGAATTCGACAAATTTGCCGAAGGGACGAAACAAGTCGCCCTGGCTTTGGCCGATGCGAAGGATGCCTTTACCGTGATCGGCGGCGGGGATTCTGCCGCAGCCGTAAAAAAATTCGGCCTGGCCGATCAAATGGACCATGTTTCCACCGGCGGAGGCGCTTCATTGGAATTCATGGAAGGGAAAGTGCTTCCCGGGGTTGCGGCCTTGGATGACAAAGAATGAACATCTGCATAAAGGAAGAAAGATGAGCGATGCGGACTCCCTCATCTTTCTTTTTGCTAAAATAAAAATGGAAAACCAGTTTTCATTTTGAAAGGAAGATGAGGATGCGCAAACCCATTATCGCCGGCAATTGGAAGATGCATAAAACCGCCGCCGAAGCGGTGGATTTTGTCGAAAAGGTAAAGGATAAAATACCGCCCAATGATCGGGTGGACGCGGTGGTTTGCGCGCCGGCCCTGTTTCTTGACCGGCTTGTCGGCGCCGTGAAAGGATCGGAACTGGCCGTCGGCGCGCAAAACATGCATTTTCAGGATCAAGGAGCCTTTACCGGGGAAATCAGCCCCCTGGCCCTGTCCGATCTTGGCGTCCAATATGTGATCATCGGCCATTCGGAACGGAGAGAGATGTTCAACGAAACCGATGAATCGGTCAACAAAAAGATGCACGCCGCCTTTAAGCATTCGCTGGTTCCCATCGTCTGCGTCGGGGAAACCCTCGAGCAGCGGGAAAAGGGCGAAACGAAGCATGTGGTGGAAACCCAGATCAAAAAAGCCTTTGAGGGATTGAAACCGGATCAGGCGGAAAAGGCGGTCGTCGCCTACGAACCGGTTTGGGCGATCGGGACCGGCAGGTCGGCCACGGCGGAAGACGCCAATGAAGTTGGCGGATACATCCGGTCCGTGATCGCCGACATGTTCGGCAAGGAAGTCGCGGAAAAAGTCCGCATCCAGTACGGCGGAAGCGTAAAGCCGGAAAATATCGGGGATTTTGTCAAACAGCCCCATATTGACGGCGCCCTTGTCGGCGGAGCCAGCCTGGATCCCCAATCATTTCTTCAATTACTGGAGGCATCGAAATGAGCAAAGCACCAACAGCCTTAATCATCCTTGACGGTTTCGGACTGAGGGATGAAGTGAAGGGGAATGCGGTCGCCCAGGCGAACAAGCCGAATTTTGACCGCTATTGGAACGAATTCCCCCATTCCACGCTGAAAGCCAGCGGGGAAGCCGTCGGTTTGCCGGAAGGCCAAATGGGGAATTCGGAAGTCGGCCATTTGAATATCGGCGCGGGAAGGATCGTTTATCAAAGCCTGACCCGGGTGGACATTGCCATCCGGACCGGCGAATTTGAAAAAAACGAAACCTTTTTGAAGGCCATTGAACATGTGAAAAAACACGGTACGAATTTGCATATTTTCGGCCTCCTTTCCGACGGAGGGGTGCATTCCCACATCAACCATCTGTTCGCCCTGCTCCGGCTGGCCCAAAAGCAAAACCTGCCGAATGTCTATGTGCATGCCTTTTTGGATGGCCGGGATGTGGGGCCGCAAACGGCGAAAACCTACATCCGGCAAACGCTGGACAAAATGAAAGAATACGGCGTCGGCCAATTCGCCACCATTTCCGGCCGGTACTATTCCATGGACCGCGACAAACGCTGGGACCGGGTGGAAAAGGCATACCGGGCCATGGTGTACGGGGAAGGCCCGAAATACCGGGATCCCTTCGCCTGCGTGGACGATTCCTATAAAAACGGCATTTACGACGAATTTGTCATCCCCTCGGTCATGGTGGACGAAAACGGGGAACCGGTGGCGACGATTAAAGACCGGGACGCGATCATCTTTTACAATTTCCGTCCCGACCGGGCCATCCAAATTTCCAACGCCTTTACCAACGAAGAGTACACCCATTTTGACCGCGGCCCGAAACATCCGAAGGATTTGTTCTTCGTCTGCCTGACCCATTTCAGCGAAACGGTGAAAGGCTACGTGGCCTTCGAACCGACCAGCCTGGATGATGTGCTGGGAGAAATTTTATCCAAGCACGGCTTAAAGCAGCTCCGGATCGCGGAAACGGAAAAATATCCCCATGTCACCTTCTTCTTTAACGGCGGCAGCGAACAGCAATTCCCCGGGGAAGACCGGATTTTGATCAATTCCCCGAAGGTGGCCACCTACGATTTGAAGCCGGAAATGAGCGCCTATGAAGTGACCGACGCCTTGCTGAACGAATTGAAAAAAGACAAATACGATGTGATCATCTTGAACTTTGCCAACCCGGACATGGTCGGGCATTCCGGCAAACTGGAACCGACGATCAAGGCGGTGGAAGCCGTCGATGAATGTCTGGGGAAAGTCGTCGATCTCATTCTGGAAAAGGGCGGAACGGCGATCATCACCGCCGACCACGGAAACGCCGATGAAGTGGTCACATTGGACGGAAAGCCGATGACGGCCCATACGACAAACCCGGTTCCCGTCATCGTCACGAAGAAAGGGATCGAATTGCGCGATGACGGAATTTTGGGCGATCTGGCACCGACGATGCTGGATCTGCTCGGGATTGAGAAACCGGAAGCCATGACAGGAAAAAGCTTAATCAAAAAATAACTTGGAGGAGAGATCATCATGCCATTGATCAAAGAAATTTACGCCCGTGAAGTATTGGATTCCAGAGGCAACCCGACGGTGGAAGTGGAAGTTTACACGGAATCGGGAGCTTTCGGCCGCGCCCTTGTCCCGAGCGGCGCATCCACCGGGGAATATGAAGCCGTTGAACTTCGCGACGGGGACAAAAGCCGGTATTTGGGGAAAGGCGTTTTGAACGCCGTGAAAAACGTCAATGAGATCATCGCCCCGGAAATCGTCGGTTACCATGTCCTCGATCAGGTGGCCATCGACAAGGCGATGATCGAATTGGACGGCACCGAAAATAAAGGGAAATTGGGCGCCAACGCCATTTTGGGCGTATCCCTGGCCGTCGCCCGGGCCGCCGCGGATTACCTCGGCGTCGAATTGTATCAATATCTCGGCGGATTCAACGCCAAACAGCTTCCGGTGCCGATGATGAACATCCTGAACGGGGGAAAACACGCCGACAACACCGTCGACATCCAAGAATTCATGATCCTGCCGGTGGGCGCTCCCAATTTCCGCGAAGCGCTCCGCATGGGGGCGGAAATCTTCCACAGCCTGCGCGCCGTTTTGAAAGCGAAGGGCTATAACACCGCCGTCGGCGATGAAGGCGGCTTTGCCCCGAGCTTAAAATCCAACGAAGAAGCGCTGCAAACGATCATTGAAGCCATCGAAAAAGCCGGCTACAAACCGGGAGAAGAAGTGATGCTCGGGATGGACGTGGCCGCATCCGAACTGTTCAACAAAGAAGACGGCAAATACCATTTCCCGGGAGAAGGCGTCGTCCGCACATCCGCGGAAATGGTGGACTTCTACGAAGATCTGTGCAACAAATATCCGATCATTTCCATTGAAGACGGTCTCGGGGAAAACGACTGGGACGGCTTCAAGCTTCTGACCGAACGCCTGGGCAAGAAAGTGCAACTCGTCGGGGACGACCTGTTCGTCACCAATACGAAAAAATTGGCGCAAGGGATCGAAAAGGGAATCGCCAACTCCATCCTGATCAAGGTGAACCAAATCGGCACGCTGACGGAAACTTTTGATGCCATCGAAATGGCGAAAAAGGCGGGGTATACGGCCATCGTTTCCCACCGTTCCGGCGAAACGGAAGACAGCACGATCGCCGATATCGCCGTGGCGACCAATGCCGGTCAAATCAAAACCGGCGCGCCGTCCCGCACCGACCGGGTGGCCAAATACAATCAGCTCCTCCGCATTGAAGATCAATTGGGCGACACGGCTCAATATCTGGGATTGAAAGCATTCTACAACCTGAAAAAATAATCCGGCCGTTAAAGGATCCCGTGCCGGCGGCACGGGAAGGAAAAAAACGGCAGGCATACGGCACGTTTTCGGCCATCGGCCGGCGGCGTGCCGTTTTTTGCTGTCAGGCATGGGTGTAGAGCAGGCGGCGGAAGCTTCAGAGCACGCGTAAGCGATTCCAGGTTTTGCAGGGAAAGGAACCGACGGACGGAAAAAAGGTCGATAAACTGCGAAGATTTGACCTGTGGCGGGACTGCCCTTTTAAGGTATAATGGCATTAAACAAGCTTCGACAGCTTCAACGGGGTTTCATCGGAAAATTCCCGAGGCTTTGCTCCCGGAACCTGTGCATCCCGGGGAAAACCTTCGATGGAATATCCGCCCGAACCGATGTGTTGTGAGGAGGTTATGTGATGGAATATTCACCCTTGTCGCTCTTGAAGGAGCTCAGAAAGTTCGGCTGGAAGGAGGAATCCTGGTTTTTGCCTCTCGCTTCGGCCATCGAAGGCGTAACCGCCGCGGAAGCGGCGTGGCGTCCGGACGAACATACCAACAGCATTTGGCAAATCTTGAATCATCTCAATTATTATAACGAACGCGTCCTGGAACAATTGCAAGGCAAGGAACCCGCCCCGCAGTCAATCACCAATACGGAAACCTTCGGTCCTCCCGGGGATCCGGATGATCGGAAGGGATGGGAGGAGACCCTCCGCCGCACCCGGCAGATTGCCCAAGGCATCGAAGAGGCCCTGGAAAAGCTTGACGGCAAAGATTTGGAAAAGGAGGGCTTCTTAGAAGAACTCGCAGCGTGGATCATGCACGACACGTATCACACGGGACAAATCGTTTTGCTGAGGAAAATGCGAGGGACATGGCCCGCACAAAGGGAATAACCGGCAAGGAAAATATCCTTGCTTTTTTCTTTGTTAACCGGAATATAACCGGGAGTTTCCCCGATCATCAAAAAACCGATGCACCAAGAAGGAGCGCACGGTCATAGGCGGAAAGCCTCCGAGGAAGGGAGACCGAGGCGGTTTCTTCCGGTGCGGGAGTGACGATGAGGAGGGAATAAAATGGGGCGGAGCCAATTTGAACTTTCTTGCTCCGCCGATTTTTGATCGTGGACGGGTAAGAAAGGACGGCCTGCCGTCCGAAACCGGCGCCTTTCCAAAAAGCGGCAGGAAACCGGTCGCCCTTGTATGCGGATGAAAGAGAGAAAGGGAAAGATGCAGCCGGAAAACCGGTCACGCGAAGGACAAAAGGGAGGCAAACGGTCCCGAGTCCTGCGGGACTTGGATAAAATGTGTCAAAGGCCGTCATGCCGCCGATCGATGGCCGGACTCCTGGATGCATTCCTGTGGATTGTGCAATCCTTTGGTGTTTTACGCGCCTCCTCACCGGGCTTCGTAAAAATGCAAATAGGCGGCTTCCAAGGAAGGATGTTCATGGAGAAGTTCACCTTTCGTGCCTTCGAAAAGGAGCCGTCCCTGTTTCAGCAGACGGATGTGAAGCCGGTCCGGATCAACCGGCAAACCTTCGACCACGTCCAGCTGGTGGGTGGACAAAACGATGGCCGCCTGTTCCGTCCTGGAGAGGATGAGCCGCTTCAATTCGTAAATGGCAACCGGATCCAGCGCCGCAAAGGGCTCATCCAAAAAGATGAAATCCGCATCCAACGCCAATGCGGCAATATGGCAGACCTTTTTCTTCATCCCGTTGGACAAGGCGTAAATAAATTTATTTTTTTCTTTTTCAAGATCAAAGGCGGCGAGCAGTTCCTTCACGCGTTTCAGGGATTGCTCCCGGCAGGAACCGTACATTTTCAAAACGAAGGAAACGTATTCCATGATCGTCAGTTCCTCAAAAAGGACGGGTTTTTCCGGGGAAAAAGACATGCGGTATTTTAGCGATTTGGCCCTCGGATTTTGTTCGTCCGTCAAGTATTTGATTTTTTGCCGTTTCAGATCGGCCTTCAGAATTTCCTTGATGAACGTCGTTTTTCCGGCGCCGTTATGCCCAAGCAGGACGTAGATTTCTCCCCTTTGAAAGCGGGTGGAGACGTGGCTCAGCGCGATTTTCTCCCCGTAGGAGACGGACAGGTCTTCAATGGCGATTTCATTCAGCCGCATTCAAATCCTTCCTTTTTTGCCAAAATAAACCCCGATGGAACGGTTGAATAGGAGAACGATGAACGTGATGGGGAACGCAAGCAGGATGGCGGCGATTATGATATGGAAGAACCCGATTTCCACTTCGCCGCTCGGCAATAGCCGGTACAGCGGAAAGGCATCAAAGGGATAACTCTTTGCCCGTTCCACCGGCTGCCTCAAGTTCATGGAAAAAAGGACGAACGAGATCAGAAATCCGATCACCGTGTTCAGAAAAGCGATGATTACGAAAGCCCGAACGGTTTTCATCCGGTTCCCACCTTCAGTATTTTGAATTCTTGCCTGTTGCGAGGTTTGAATCATTCTCATGGAAAGGAGACATCCTCCCGCCACCCGATGGAAAACGGTCATTCGGCGACCGCGGTCCGGCCGCCGATCCCCAAGGATGCCCTATCCCGTATCCCGCCGGTCTGGCCAACGGCTTGATAGGGAGCATCCGCCGGCGGTCAAATCCACGAAATGGTTTCCCCCGCCGGGAAATTTGCAGCCGCACACGAACCGGGAAAAAACGGAATGCAGCGCGTCTCCTCTTTTACATGAGCCCTCTCCCGCCTGTTTTCCCGATAGCCGCCGATCCTAATGGACGTTTGTGTCATCCTGGGATCCGCCGATCGTTAAAATCAGCATTCCGTACAAAACGAGGGCCGTCAGGAGAAAGACGGCGGCCCTGCCGGATACGGAACCGAGTTCCATGACCCGGCCGACATACTCCGGCCATATTCGATAGGAAGTGACCAATACAAAAAAGCTGGCGATCATTTGCAAAGCCGGTCCGAAAAATTGATGGAACCAATAATAGATGAGAACGGCGATATATAAACCAAATAAGTACGTGACAAGGGAATTGCCAATCCCCAAAGATTTGCACAAAAAGGCGAAGGATTGACCATGGAAAAGGGAAATCAGCCAAAGATAGAAAATGAAAAATATGGCGCCTGACGCAAAATAAAGCGTCAGCAGCGTCCCCGCATGGTTCAAATGGGATAGGCGGAGCAGGGCGATCCCCGGCGCCGTTTTGGCCAGATGGGCAAAAGTGAAGGCCGTTCCGCCCAAAATCAAAAAGATCAAATAAATCTCGGAAATGCTGTAAAAATTTCCGGCGATTTTCGAGACCGCAGCCATGAAAAAAACGGTGGACGCCAAAAAGATCAGATAATCCTTCATATGAATAAGGGCCAAAAAACCGTAACCGGACGGGAGTCTTTTCAGCCAATAAACCCGCCGGGCGTTTTCCGCCCACGGCTGTTCCGTTTCGCGGTCCTTGGCGTGAAGCAAAAGAAAAAGAACGAAGGCAATGAGCATCACCAAAACCGATTGCCAGGCGGGGACCCGGCGGTCCAGCCACAGCCTCCCGTACCATTGATGCAAAGGAACGCTTAATTCGCAGACGACGATTCCGAAAAACAGCCCGTATTTCATAAGCAGCCGGTTTTTCGCGATCCGGAAGCGCCGCAAAAGGCGCCGGACCGCCCTTTCCCCGGAAACGGCGATGATGAAATACACCTGGGTCAAGGCCTGCCAAAACAGCAGGGAATCAAACAGCGGAATATTGTCGTAAATGGATAAAACGATGAAAAGAATTAGGATTGACAAAAGGAACGGCAGGAAAAAGGAAAAGAAATTCTTCACCGGCCGCCAATAATCCTCGGTAATGTAATGCAGCAGGGAACCTTCCGCTTCCTCCTTCGGTTTCTCTTTCGTCACGAAAAAAATGTAGGGAAAGAGGCCGCCGATCAGAAAAATATAGGATGCCTCAGGGAAAAGCCCCATTTCCATAGGGATATGGAAATCGGCCAGGAAAGGGGCCAATGCGGCAAAGAACAGGACAAAGAGAATCAGGAGAATCAGCAGGAAGAACGTTTCCGGTTTTTGATAGAGATTGATCAGCAGCCGGTTGACCGTTCTTTTGAACAATAGCCGGATGAAGAGAAGCCCTTTTTCCATGCCTTTTCCTCCGGGAAAAACGAAATGGCTTGCGAATGAATCGATGATTGGCCGTCAAAACGGGACATGCCCTTCTTCACAGACGAAAACAAAACGGCTTGCCGTGGGTCAGCCGTGTCACCCCCGGCATCCCGGCGCTCCGGCCGGCCTGTTCAGGCAGCGGGAACCGCGAGGGAAGGGGAGACCGGGCAAATCACTTTGTTTCCTTCTATATCGGTTGGAAAGCCGGCATCTTCAAAACTTGCAGCCAATTCGGACTGCATTTCGGATCCGTTGAAAATTTCCCTCTTTCTGCCCATCCGTTTTCGTCAGCCTGCTATATTAAGAATATTACTATATTTGATAAAAATTTACAGCAGAAATTCGCTTGAAATCTTTCGACAAACCCAGGAACGGGAGGTATCCAAGGGAAAGTTTTTCCCGTCTTTCCCGCGCATTGTCCATGATGAGGCGATCCAACTGCTCCGAACATTCAATGGATCGGTCGTTTCGGGGCGCCCCACGAAGAGGCCGTCACCGAATCAGGAAAACGAGGATTTCGGAAACTTCAAATCCGTCGGGAATGCGGTTGGGGAGGATTGGGGCAGGGGCTGAAATCATATAGAATCTGCCCGGTGGGCCAGCGAGGTTAGAGAAGCGCGTTTGCATATCGGTTAAAACGCAGGCGGGCTAGGCAAGAAAAGGACAGACAAAAGGGGAGATTGTTGAACGGAGGAAGGGCTCCGGCGTTTCATGGCCACAGGGCTGAAAGCACACCCCAAGGCAAGAACGATGATCGGATTTCGCATCGAATCGTTCTCTGCAGGCCGCAAGCATACAACCAACAGGGCAAAAAATCGCAGGCAAAAGGCCGTCAAAACCGTTATCCTGTCCCGTTTTTGCCGGGGATGTCCTTAAAGCCGGCCCGGCCGGTTTGAAACGGGAGCAGAAAAAAGCAAGGAATCCAAATTTCTGTTTCCGATCCCATTCCCTCTTGGGCGGCGGGGCGATCGGAATTTCCATCAGGCATATCTGTACCGGGCCATGTCTTCGGTCCCCATAGGAAGATGACGATCAAGGCCGCAATGGCGGCGATCGGGCCGGCGACGGCCGGATCGTAATGGGAGCCGTAGTTCGGGAACAATGCGAAGCTCACGTTGATCATCGTATAAAAATAAAAAAAAATGGCGGAAAGCACGCTTTTTCCGAAGTTGTTATATAGCCAACATCAGGACACGTGCCGCAACGGTAAACAGGCATTGCCATAGGATCCGGCATGCGGTATGGTGCGCTTGCATATAAGGGACCACATGCCAGATCCCCCACACCGCCCCCATCATCAGGCCGGCGGGCAGGGCGTTCCACCGATCCTGCATCGGATCGACGGCATATCCCATTCACCCCGCCTCTTTGCCGATCGCGGCAATAAAAACACACCGGTATCATAGAAAGCGGAATTCGCCATTCGGGAAGCGCACTTCCCGTAAGGCGCATAACGCCGTAAGACAGAAACATGACCGCCGGCATCAACAACAGGATGGGCGCATACCATATCCTTTTTTTGATGCCCCGATCGAGGAAAACTTTCTGAAACAGCTGCCCCCTCCAGGAGGAGCAAGGCGGGGTAGGTGCTCTTTTTCTTGGACTTTATGCCCGCATATTTTTCTTCCCTATAAACCAGGATGAGAGCGGCACCCATCGGGCAGACGGCCATGAGCGAACTTACGGGAAGCTGGACGGGAAGCCGGTCCGCCGGGTGTTCGGCCCCGGCGCCAATCAGCCGAAAGGGAATCGAAAGCGCAAAGACCAAGATGATAAATTTTAAAGGTGACGGACTTTTGAATGATGGACCGGCATTCATGACGCGATGCCTCCCAAGGGCGTTTTTCAGGAATTTTTCCGTCTCCGCGGCAAAGCCTGCCGGCATCCCGGCCATTTGCCGCCTTCCCCGGCAGGCGGCGCATCCTTCATTTCCGTCGATACCGTGCCGCGGATGATGGCTCCGATGCCCGCACCGAATATAAGCCGTTCTTCACCGTTTTTCCCGCGTCAACAAGACGACGCATTCCACGTGAACGGTATGGGGGAACAAGTCCACCGGCTGGATCTTCACCGGCCGGTACCCGAAGGGAACGAGTTCCTTCAAGTCTGCGGCCAAGGTATCCGGGTTGCAGGAGATGTACACGATCCGGCCGGGCGAGGAGCGGCCGATTTTCCGCATCACTTTTCCCCCGGCCCCGGAGCGGGGAGGGTCCAGCAGCAGCAGATCGGGTCTTCCCAGCTTTTCGATGGCTTCGTCGATTCCGTGTCTGGCGTCTTTGGCAAGGAAAAAGGCGTTTTGGATGCCGTTATCCTCCGCATTCCGCTTGGCCGATTGAACGGAGGTTTCCACGATTTCAATGCCCATCAGTTCCCGGGCCCGCTTGGCGAAGGGCAGGGAAAAGGTGCCGACGCCGCAAAAAAGGTCGATGACCTTTTCCGTTTCTTGGGGGCGGGCCATATCCAGGGCCAATTCCACCAGCCTTTGGGCCTGGGCCGGGTTGGTTTGGAAGAAGGTGTCAAACCAGAGCCGGTAGCGGAATCCGGCCAATTCGTCGAAAATGAAATCCCGGCCCGCCAGGATATGGGTCCGTTCGGCCCCTGTCCGGTCCGCCCAGTTCCGGTTTTCCATCCAAAGCAAACTTTTCACCTGGGGGAATTTTCCGGTGATCCGTTCCGCCAAATCATTCGCTGCCTTTTCCAGATGGCCGGCCGGCGGTTCGGTGGCAAAGAGGGCCAGCATGATCTCCCCTGTGGCGAAAGACTCCCGGACCAATACGTGCCTGAGCAACCCTTCATGGTTGTCCTTATCATAGCCTGGAAGGTGGTGCTCCTTGGCCCAGGCGGCCGCCTCCATCGCCGCGCCGATCATGTTTTTCCCGGCGATGAAACAGGTTTCCAAGGGGATGATCTTGCGGAAATTCCCTTGTTCATGCAGCCCTAACGAGCCGTCCGGGGCGAAGGTGAATTCCATCTTGTTGCGGTAATGCCACGGGTGTTCCATGCCGATGGTATCTTCCACCATGTCCGGATCGAAGCCTTGGGAAGCGAACGCCTGCTTGACCCGATCCGTTTTCTGCTTCAATTGCCCCGAATAGTTCCAATGTTGCCAGACGCAGCCTCCGCAGCGTTCAAAATGGGGGCATAAGGGCGTCACCCTTTCGGGATGGGGTTCCAGCACCGTTTCCAGTTTCGCCTTGATCCGTTTCCGTTCCGGATGATCGGCCGACACCCGCACCCGTTCGCCGGGAAGGGTATTCGGAACGGTTAATGTGATTTTTTTCTTTCGGCCGTCTCCCAATTCCCGCCATAGGACGGCCTGCCCCAGCCCCTTCCCGTCCAAATGCTGGATTTCCGTATCAAGGATCTTTTCCATTGATTTCTCCATCGCAAACGCCTGCCTTTGTCGAAATGGTTTTTCCTCTAAGCCGATGTTTTAACATTTATCTCCAATGGAAACGGGATATTCCTTTTTTCGCACCGCATCGATTTTCGGCCGAATGGCCCAATCCGCAGGGAAAACCGCACTTTGGCCATCAGCCGTTTCCGGCTTGTCATCCGGGGATTCAAGCGAATGGGTTTTTCCGGTGTCCGCCCATGCCTTGAACGAGATATGCTTCTTTTGCGACACGGCGATGGCCCGGCTTTTCTATGGTCCGCCCATGACCGTATCACAGGGAGGGAGCTTCAGTCAATAACTTGGCGGCCCACGCCTATACCCGGCCATGGACCGGTGCCTTTTTCCGGCGGAAAACGCCGGCACCATCTCTATTTTAAAGAAATTTCGCCGTTTATGAAATGATTCCCCCTTTTCGGTGATGGATCAAGGGGGATGGGATATTTTTCCGTTTGTTGAGCATACAAGTTTCAATCCATTTAGGCGGTGGCGGGGGAAATGCTTTCCCTGCCGGAGAATAGGTCAAGCGGTTCCTTTTCTTCCGCTGCCGCATGGTTTTTGAGCATTTTTGACAAAATCACGAAATCGGAAGAGGAATTTTTTAACAAATCCATATTTTCATAGATTTATTAAGCAAAAATGGATTTACGCATAGGCCGTATTCGCGGTTCCGGCAGGAAGAACCGGTTTCGGCCGGGAAAAGACGTTCATGTAAAGGCGCGGCATTGAACTGGTGCCAAAACGGCACACTACCTAGGGGAAAAGATGAAAAAGCCATTAAAAATTTTTATTTTATTCTCATCCCCATCGGGATTTTTGCCGCCCTTCGTTTTTACTCGATCTAGACATTTACGTTTGACGATGCGAAGAAGGGGGATTTGGTCGATGGTTACGAGACGCCGAATAAAGACGATGTCGCAAAGGTCTATCAAATCTTCTACGGGGCTGCAGGAGGACAAGACGTCCTTATGGCGGTATTTTCCGTCGAAAAAAGAAAGCGAAAACCGTCTATGATGCGGAAGGGTATTCGGATTTTTCCGTGATGTGGCCGGATGACGAAACCCTTCAAATAAGAAATAGAGAATCCGGTATCGACGATGCGGATCAAAGCATGAGGCTCAATATTTTCAAAGCTATTTATGATGAACGGGGAAGAGCCTGCAGGAGTTTCGCGATGAAGGATGAATATGAAACTGCCATACGAGGGAAGATGCCTCGAACTTCATGGATTGGGGAAGGTTTAAGGATTCCCTGACTTTCTTGATCGGTACAGGGTTTGAAGAGGGCCTTCACTTCGAGATGATGGGCGAGGCTTTTTCGTTTTGGCGCGGGAGGGAACCCGCCTTCCCTCCCAACGGCCGGCAGGCGGTCCGTAAATCGTCTGACCGCCAAGATGGGCGGAGCCGAAAGTTCTTCGCCGTCACGCGCAAACCCTTGGGCAGGACAAAGGCTGGCCAAGAGTTTTTGCGCGGCTTTTTATCGGATGGTTTAGGGCGGCCGGACCGGACAAAATCGGGATTCATCCGCCAAGAATCGTTTCCTGTAAATTTTGGGCTGAAATCTTTTGTAATGGGCGGGCCGAAGCAAGGGAGATTTATATCAACATTTTGCCTCTTAATTTTTGTAAGATCTCTTTTTCGGTATGATACATCCCTTGGCCATCCGTGTGGTCCAATTCCCGTTCCAGTTGGTTGATCAGATTTTTTGCCCCTTCCACATCCCCCTTTAAAAATTTGATGATGGCAAGGGAACGATGATAGGCATATGAATCGAATCCAGGTATCTCTTTAAATAATTTTTCGAATTCTTCCAGGCTATCTTCATTGTTTTCATACAAGAATTTGCAGAGTATGTATAAACTGTTAAAACTTCCTTTGATCCATTTCTTATCCCTTAAAGGAGGTCCGTGGACAATCGGCTCCAGAATCGACAAAATCTGTTCCATCTTGCCGGCGTCAAAATAATGATAAAAAAGAAAAGTATTGATCATGGGATTTTCCAGCGCATTTTTTTCTTTCATGATTTCCTTGCACTGTTCGATCAACCCTTTATCCCAGTCCATGGGCCTTTTTGAACCAAACATCTCGCTCAATACTTGAATTTTTAACAAATACGTACGTCTGATCCTTGTCCCGAAATAATAAAAATAAATTTCCGCCATCGTTTGCTTCTCCTTTTGGAATCGGGAATGAGGTGGCTATAAAAATGACCATGTTCAGGATGGCGTACCATAGCATCCGATCGTTTTCGGCAGTCTTCCAAATCATAAAAAAACCAAAAAAGGCAATCAGACTAAAAAAAGGGCCTCCGAACAAATACAGTCCCCACTTTGCTTTTATTTTGGAAAAACCATGGGGGGCGGGGGTCAGGAATGAGACGCCGCCGAAATACATCCAATGTTTATTTTCACGGATTTTTACTTTTCCTTGGGCCTTTTCAATGAAAAAGGGTCCAAAAGCAAGGAAATGGAAACGCAGTCCGGCTGATACCCCAAAGATCGTATGCCCCGATTCATGCCAAAAAATAGAAATAAGCAAACCAAGGAACAAAATCCATAGATCAAAAACCGTCGGCGCCGACGAAGGAAATATGTTCGAAATGAGTAAGGAAATGAAAAAGATCATCAGGAGCAAAAGACCGGGTCTATCAATGATCTTTCGCATATAATCCTCCTTAACCTTATTGCTGAATGACCGCTGTAAATCGTCTTCCGCGGGGAGCCCCGTTGATGTCTGGACGCCCTGGGGATTAATTACTTGTCGTCTTTCTCCTGGAACACGATGAAACAATGCAGTAAAATGAGAGTTTGCGGCGGGGACCGCAGTTTTTCTCCGTCTGATGAAATTCATGCTTTCCTCCGGACGCCTGATTCAACCTTTTGCCGGATAGATTTAAAATGAATTCCTTTAAAAGATAAATACTCCAATATCTGTAAATATCCTTCTTGGCAAGCGTTGCCGTTTTGCGTTCCTTTGCCAGGTTTTATGAACGGTTCTATGGAGGAAATGTTTTTGGCGCAGTTGGCGAAAAGACGCGCGGCTGGTGAAAACAAGAAAAAGCCTTGCCAACCCTCCGGTGCCTCCGGCATTCAACAGGCAGGAAACTTGTGCGGGCCAGGAAAAGATGCGCAACGGCTCCGTTTGAATTGTGGACAAAACTTTAGTTGAAGCATATTCTTTGAAACCGGGAAAGTCCTTTCTAAAAGAAAGGTGAAATAACGGCGGCTACGGTTAAAATTTTTACAGTAAGCGGGACAAAGATCTTGCAAGAAGGCCTTTCTCCGGATCCTGCTTGCGGAAAAAGTTTATGGCCGTCTCATTGGCGGCTGATCGCATTTGAGGGAAAGCGGCATCCGGCGCATATGCCGTTCCGTCCATTCAGGCAAGAAACGTTCATTGGCGACCGGAAAACGAGGATGCAGAAGGCTCCTTAAAATCCGAATACGTTGCGGGCAACGAATTTGCGTTTTTGGTATGTGGCGGTCGCCTTTTTTTCCTTGCCATTTTGTTTGCCTTCCTTTTAAACTTATTCAACGGATTCTGCCGAAACAAAATTTTCCGGTTTTATTAGCAATCCGCCCTTTTCCGGGAAACCGGGCGGATTTCTATTTTCCGGGATTTCACGGGAGCGGTTTGTTTTCTGCGAGCGTTGTTATTCATCCCTACGCCGCCGGTGTTTCGGTTTTTTCAATAAAAACGGCTTTTCCTGTTTATTGGGGCCCTGTCTGGCGGCACGGGGACCGTTTGCCTGAATCTTGATGGGGAATTTTCTGAAATTCCTTTTATTCGTGCTTGCTGCCGCCGATCAACATACTGCGCATTTTTCCGGGCGGCTGTCGGAACGGTCAAGCCGGCCGATAAAATAAGAAATAGGAATTTTTTGCATTCATAATCATTGATGCACATTGATGCGAAAGGGGCGGGGAAGGGGCTGCGGATTTTATGTTTAGCCGTTTGTCCGAGTGTAAAGCCGCGCAAGCTGCAGGCTCCTTTTCCGGAAAAGGAAACCCGTGAGGGGGCCGCCGCTGGAGTTCCACATGCGTCACGATCGGACGAATATTTCAAGGGAAAAAGAATTGGAGATCGATAGAAGGGAGCGGTTATGAAAGATGTATGAAGAGATTTTTTTGGAAGTCGTATCCATCGTCCGGAATGACTACGCCGGCTGCCTGGACAAAAAAGGCTGGGACCGGCCGGAACCTTATTTGGAAACGATCCGCCGGCTGGAAGCGCAGCAAGCTTTGACCCCAGCCAAATTTCATGAACTGGTCCAGGATTATTTGCTGGATTTTAAGGACCCGCATATGTATTTCTTGCTGAAAACGGACGCCGGCAAAGAAACGGCTGCCGGATTTGCGGTCCGCCGGTACATGGACCGGTTGTATGTGACGTCCGCCGGAAGGGAAAAACGTCTTGCGGCGGGCGATTCCATACGCGCCTTGGACGGAATTCCGATCGGCGAGCTGGCCGAAAAACATCAAAGGGAATTGATGGACGAGATCCCGGAAAGGCAAAATTGGAACAAGATCATAAAAAAATATAAAAAGTGTCAGGTTGTCACGAAAGCGGGAACGGAGACGGAGCTGGAATTATCCGCATATCCGAAGGAAAAATACGAACCTTGCCACGAGATCCGGGAAATCGATGAAAATATCTTATTGATGACCTTGACCGATTTCGAAAATCCCGATAAAATCCGGGCATTGATCGAGGAAAACGCGGAAAAACTGGAACGCTGCCGATATTGGGTCATCGACGTGAGAAAGAACCGGGGAGGGACGGATGCCGCATTTCTTCGGCTGCTTCCTTATCTTTTTCCCGAGGGAAAAAACGTCCTGACCATGGAAGAGGATTGGAAAATGACCTTCCATTGCACGGAAAGAAATTATCATCTCACGGTGGAACAGATCCAATCCGAACTTCGGCAGATCCGGGATGAGGAAACCCGAAAAACATTGGAAGACTTCATGGAGCGATGGAGGAAAAACAAGGGGAAAGGGTTCGTCCGTTTGTTCGAGGAAGATTTCGAGGCCGTCATCGAAGGGAGGAGACTCCCTGAAAAAGTTGTGATATTAACGGATACGGGCTGTGGAAGTTCCGGCGAGAACTTTGTTGAAATCTGCAAAAAATCGCCCAAGGTGACGGTGATCGGCCGGCCGACCGCCGGGGTGAACGGCTATGCCAATCTGGCCGTAAAGGAATGGGATGATTTTCAGTTCTATTTTCCCACTTCGAGATTGGACAAGATGGATAAGGTAAAAAATCTGCTCGATCTTGCCGCCCATCCGGATGTTTATCTGCCGTGGACGCCCGGGCATTTGCAGGAAGATGCCGATTTGAAGGAAGCGTTGCGGTTTTTGAAGGGCGGTCCGGCGCAATAAAGAGGGGGATGTTTGGCGAACGACGTGCGCTTCCAAATCCGGCCGCAGCCGGTGGGATCGAAGGGGGATGTCGAGGAGTCCGTGCCTGAAGGAATATTGGTCATGATCATGGATCCGTCCGCTGCTTTCGGCCGCTTTCCCTAAAGCGTTACGCTTATACGGGATGGGATCGTCCGGCCCGCGTCCGGTCTGATGGAAAAAAGAGAAACTGTTGCGGCTTATGCATCGGTTTTTTGCAAATGCCCTGGAAAAGGTTTTTCCCAACTTAACGAGATGCTCAAAAACAAAACAAGGCGAAGGATGGAAGATGGAAAGAAACGTTCAGCGGCCGATTCAATTCCTTTTTGGCACGGTGAGTTTTTTTTACGGACGTTGATGGCCGATCCGAAGGGCAATTCCATTAGCGTGGCCGGGCATCCAAAAATAAGGAACAAAGATCTCCGATGGCGGCTGTCAAGACCGCGAAATTGGCCAGTAAGTGCGACGACCGGACTGTGGCGGACACCTTGGCCGAGTGGACGGAAGTGAATAGCAAACGGGGCCGTCCGGAATATCGTAACAAAGCGGGATTGGTCAAATCCCGGGAAGACGGGGACATGGTGAACAAATTGGAAGAATCCGCGGAGCGCCCGCAAGGGAATTTATTTTCCGAAGCGGATGGGGTAAATCCGGAGCACGAAACGAAAGAAAGGCATGGAAGTCCGGCGCATCGTGATGGATGAAGAAAGAACGGTGACCCGGAGCTGTCTTCGGATAAGGCATGTGCAGGTTTCGCCCCCGGTTTTTGTGAATGACTCCGTTTTCATCCTCCTCAAGGACCCGTTTTTTTAGGCGATAAACCTGACGAAGACTCAGCGATAACAATTCGGCAGCTTGTTTCCCGTGATATACCCTTCGATCCATTGACGAATCACTTTGTAACGCTTCCATTCTTTTTTGCTCAATGGAATTCGCTCCTGTCTCATACTGACATTTTCACTGAAGCGTTACAATATGACAAGATCACAGACGAACAACACTTCTTGGAGCTAATTGCGCTGTCCGCAATAACTTGTCCCGCAAAACATTGCGAGACCTGTCAAAAAAATTTTCCCCCATTTTTCGATGTAAAAATAGAGGAAATCATGCTTTGAACGGAGCAGCTAAAAAAATTCCCCCCAGGCGAAAAGGGCATAAAAAATGGATCCCCTTTGGTGTAAAATGAAATTATCACAAAATCACTAAACACCCAAAGGAGGGATCCATATGGCTATTATACCACAACTCAGCTTATTTTCGTGGAATGAAATTGAAGAATTGGGAGATTTGGAACGGCTCCGTCTGGTCCTCGAAAATATGCCGGATGAAGCATTCAT